>Ga0116229_10010248_pt1 | contig 14105 bp, 5 predicted proteins | sample S1TSphgellanicum_3_FD_87313 | JGI IMG/M metagenome (GOLD analysis project Ga0116229, IMG submission 87313) | Host-associated microbial communities from peat moss isolated from Minnesota, USA - S1T2_Fc - Sphagnum magellanicum MG | ecosystem: Host-associated > Plants > Peat moss > Unclassified...
CATAATCGCATGGTCCCCCATGTGATTTCACAATTAATCACAAGGAAACATAATCGCATGGTCCCCCATGTGATTCCACAATTAATCACAAGGAAACATAATCGCATGGTCCCCCATGTGATTCCATCATTAATCATAAGGAAACATAATCCCATGGTCCCCCATGTGATTCCACGATTAATCACAAGGAAAAATAATCACATGGTCCCCCATGTGATTTCACCATTAATCACAAGGAAACATAATCACATGGTCCCCCATGTGATTTCACAATTAATCACAAAGAAACATAATCACATGGTGCACATGAGTTCCACATAAATTAATATGTGAAAGTCAATGCACCATGACCAAATTATGAAATCCTACCATTCAACTTACCCCTTTAAACAATTACCTAAGTAATTGTGTAATTACATTAAGTTACATGTGCACTTTAAATAAAGGATGGAAAAACATGTTGTGAAACTAATGATGTTTTATTTCAAGACCCTTTTGACTCCTTATGTGGAAAACCACAATCTGCACAATCGACATCTGGTGCAAACATGTTAGATCTGAGATCTGAGGCCTTAATTTAGTCAAAGCTAATAACTTTCTCCTGATTTTTGGTTTGCATTATGGTGCCCATAACCAAGTCTGGTATTTGTGAAGGAATTAAGGCAATCTTAATTAATGGCAAGGCTGAACCTGAACCTACATTAGTACATTCACCGTCTTGAATGATCCCTTTTCCTGATAATAACTCCAAGACGCATCAAAAAAATGTTAAATTTGAACTCTGAAACCTTGATTTAGTCTAAGGCCTGATTTACACTAGGAGTTAGGGCTGAAAAAACTAGGTAACATGCTAAATAGTAATATCTCCATCTCATTTGTGAATTTCAAGTCTTGTCCCTTCTTGTGTCTTGTAGCAATGCAAGGAAAATCTTGAATTAGAGCTTTTTCAGTAGGTATGTTCTTAGCAGGGTTTTTAACCTTGTCTGTACTGTTTGTTTATAAACAAAAGGCTTTTGGTATTAGTGTACTATTAATATATGGAGGCCATTGAATAGGCTTGTGTGCAGGTGTGAGAAAAAATTGTTATGGCCAATGAAATTGCTTGATTTGGTGGTTTGAATTATTTTTCTTGGTTATCTTGAGTGATTTCGGAGTTCAATCTGTAATAGGGTTTGGTAGGTTGTGAAACTTTAAGAGGACCAATGGAAATGGTTGAATGGGACCATTATTTGCAATGTTCAGCAGGATAGAATTGCACAATTTTTAAGTGAATGGGATTGCTAGATTTGCTGGTCTGAATTAATTTTCTTAGTTTTCTTTTTGGTCTTGGACCCTCATTTGAAGGCCTTGGGACTGATTTAAAGATTTCAACCAATAAGATTGCTTGAATTCATTGGTGCCCGGACCTTGGACCCTCATCTAAAGTCGCCCTAAATATATTGAGTGAACTAATAGCTCAATGTGTCGTACCTATTTACAAACAGGGTTTTTGCCCCTTCCTCAGGGACTTTGTTTTTTTCTTGTTACGATTTTGTGAGCTAGACCATCTCATGATCACTGACAAGAGGACTCAGCCAAATATAGCTACAGATCACAAAGGAAAGTAAAAACTAGGTTCGAATCCTCCTTGAGGACATGTTGGAACCTATTGTAGGGTGTTCTTAGGAAGGGCTATTAGATAGTCTAGGCCAAAAATAGTGGCAGCCAATTTTAGGAATAAAATTTCCATGCAACCAATTAGAAGTCAAGTCCTAGAGTGAAGAAAAAGGAGGCATATTTCTACCCCTTAAAAGTGGAAGGGATTAAGGCAAACCCATCCTTGGGTGGTACCACTAACAACGTCACACTCCAAAATTTTGAGACCCACCTAATTTCAGCACAAAATAAGACTCACTTAAGAAAAACTTTTCATTTTAATTCTTATATACAAAGATTACCCAAGTCATGTTGAATTCGAAAGTTCAATTGGATTTACAAAAAAGATAATATTAATCATTAGAAAAAAATCAATCATTTCCAACTATTATTGCAACTAATTTTTAGTTGCAAGCAACACATGCAACTAAAAATTGCCATAGTTGCATATGACATTCTATGTTTGACATGTATATACAATATCAATATACATTTTCATCCATCATATTCAAAGAGGGGTTGCATATATGAGATGCAATAGCATGTAACTAAAAATGAATCCTTATTGTATTTTGATTCATGTCCGTGGTTTTGGCCAATTATTTTGTGACACATGATAATTTTAATTTTACTTTGATATTTAATATTTTATTAGTTTAATTTAGATCATCCAACTTAAAGTCAATAGGATGTTAACACCTAACATTTAGGAGGTAGGCATACAACTAGGCCTAAATAAGGAAGCATTGGTTGTTAAGTAGGTAAGTAAGCATAAATAGGCCTAATTACCTACCTACCTAGACATAATTATCTAGCCTAACCTAGGTAAATACCTATTTAAACCTAATTACTTAGCCTACCTAGGTTAAGTAGGTAGCTAGGTATAGGCAAGTAGGTAGATTATAATTTGGGATGATCCTATTTTATTTTGAGTATATCCCTTAGGGCCAAACCTCTTTTATTACCTCATCCCAAATGCCAATTGTTTTTTACTTCTAATCCACCTAGTTATATATTTTACAAACTTGAAAGGTAAGACAAACAATATGAGATAAAACTTTTAATTACATCCCAATTTTAACTTAGTTGCAACCATTACCTAATAGTTAAATGTTATACTAACATATTAATTAATTAATTTACATAATAATTAGATTAACTATTTAGGTAATAACATGTAATAAATAATAATATCAATTATTATTTGAATAATTATGTATATTATTAACATATATATTAGTATACCCATATTATAATTATTATAACTATAAAGCTAGTTGTATGATAAGTAAACTAATTACAATATCATTATTATTATTATAGTTAATATAAGTTAATAATACTTTAGGTTAGCAAATAAAAACTTAAATTAGGCTAGCTAAATAGTTTAACCTACAAAAAAAAGTTAGTAATATTAACTATATATATTAGTAAATAATATAAGTATAAATATTGTAGTTATTAGGCTAGGTCTATGCTCTCTAGAATATTTTGTTATATTATCTTAGGTTATTTATATATATTGACATAGGCCTAAGGTGACAAAAATAATATACGTATTAACTACCTAGGCCTAGGTATTACAGCCTAAATATATTAACCTACATATATATTGGGTATATTAGCTTAGGTATGTATATACTAATTTAGGTCAATATTTTTAGGACATTTGTCTAGTTCATACACCATTACTTGCATGTTAATCTCACACAATCACATAATGAATGGTTGCATACAATAAGATTTTTCTAATGAACATTCCAATTGAGTGGTCAAGGAAAAAGTTTCGAAAAAATAACGCAAAAGGATTTATTTAGGATTTATTTGGGGTTCCTTTATTTAGGAACACAAAAGGAACGTGTTTTTTCAAATTTGTAATGATTTTAATTTCTAGGGGGCATCAGACATTATTAGAAATTGTGTTTACAAAAACCTCATTACCCTACAATTAAAATTTAAAACAACTAATTTGTAACTATGCTACAACTATCCCATGGAAATTCGAGGAATTCAAAAATAAAATGTCATGTTATAATTTCATGGAATTATATTGTAAGTTCATATCGGTCCCAAAATGTTAATGAATGTATGCACCAATATATTTGGTTTTGGTCAACCATGTTTGAATTTGCACAATAATCGCATATGACAATTACAATACAAGTTGAATAAATGAAATATTTTTCAATTTTTTTAAAATAATTACTTTACAACTATTATATCGAATCTTTGTGCAACTACTCAACTACTAGCTACAATAATAATAATTATTAACCTATCATATAATTAACTATGGCTACAAAAAATAACATAATAATAAAAAATAATATAAATATAAATACATTCATGTATGTATGCATTATTATTTTTTAATTACATATTATTATTTATCATTATTACTTATTAACTATTATGAACTATAATAGTTAGTATACCTAGTAGATAGACTATGTTAGGGACTATAATCGCCCATCGCCAATTGTTGGTCAATTGTTGAACAATTTTGAATTTTTCTTGTTTATTGTTTATTTTGTGTGATTATAAATTTTATGAAAGGGAACATTACAACATTATCCCAATCCATCCTTTGTCCCATACAAAGGTACCCAATTTAACTATTTTAATCTCTTTTATACTTTGTCAGGGAAAAAAAAAGATCTTAAAGATTTCTTCAAGATGTCTAGATGTATAATTTTTTTTAAAGAAAAAAAATAATAATTTAGTTGAACATACATTTGAATCTTCACTATTTCAAACATTTGAATAACAATGACATCTTGAAGACATTTAATTTTATTTTTTCATAAAGTGATTTGTAAATATGCCTATTTAAAATCTACATGGATTTTTTGGAAAATTTAAAACAATATAAAATTAAATACTAGATTTCCCCACATTTTAAACATATAGTGAATCAACAAAAGTTGTATAAAATTTATGTTATATTTATTTAGATATTTAAAATTAAATTAAAAAAACATGTAATTTATTGAACACACAATATTATGTAAAAACATTTATGTAAATTTCCTAATTGTCAATATATATATATTAATGTCATGATTTTTATTAAATTTTATTATGAACAATATATTTCATTTTATTTTTGAAGGGTGTTTTTAGTTCATTAAATGTGATGTAGTATAAATCAAATTTTACAACTAATTTTTTTAATAAATTAATAATTTAAATGTTTAATAAATTAGTAAATTTGGATTAAACTTTACATTCTTGGTTGTCTATTGTTTGAAGACTTGCTAAACAATGCCATTTTGGGGCATGTATATATAATTTATTAATGATTATTATTATAAGTAATTAGTTCATTGGCTAGTTTATTAGTTAGTTTGTAATTTTTAATTAATTAATTAATTATTATTTTATTCATTAAGTTAATTAGTAATATTATTAGTTAATTTATTAGTTAACTAGTTAACTAGTCACTTACCCAATTAATTATATAATTTACAAAAGTTAAAATGAGGATAAAAGTGTGGCATAAACTTTTTAGTTGCAAGTAGTTGCAACTAAAAAATTTATCCAATATGTTTTGTCTTTCATTCTCATCTTGAAAAGTATATAAACAAGGTGTTTTATTTTACATTTTCATATTTAAAAACATGGGCATATGGGATGAGCCAATAAAAAAAACTTAACCCAAAATAAAATTTAAATATTCATGTACCTACGCCACTTACCTACCTAAGTAGATATTAAGGCTAGGTAAGTAAGTAGGTCCTACTTACATAGGTGTTTAGCCTAAGTAGATGGGTAGGTATATCCTACCTACCTACTTACCTAGTTTGACCTACATACTTAAATATTGATTTAATTTTATTTTGGACAAATTCAATTAATATGCCATGTGACAAATTTATATTACACCATTCATTGCAATTTAAAGCCATCCAATCATAAAAAGTAGATGTTTTAAGATTATTTCATAATTATAATGTAAATATTTGAAATTATTAAAAGTTGGGACACATGACAACACGTCATTTACTCCCATTGTTCATAAAAAAAGTTGCTTCCTAGTCGTAAGCAACAATACATATATGGCAAGTCAAAAGATGAAGGTGTACTTCATTAACTTTTTTTTCATCCAAAATTGCTTGTTGTTTTCAACTAGTGTCACATTCAACTTGGCCAACATGATTATGAAGATTTTAGTCACAAAAGTTGTTTGCAACTAAAAATTAGTCATATGGACCAATTGCAAAATGTCCATTTTCTACGAATGAAACTACTTTAAATGACCACCTAAAGGCTTACCTAGGTTATCCCGGCTATTTGAAATAAGGGTTATCGAAAGCTTACATAAGGGTTACATACCTAGGGGTTATTTAGGGTGCTATATAGCCCGGCTACCTATGGACTTATTTAAATTAGGAAATACCTAGGGGTTACATAGAGGCTATTCAAGGTCCTACATAGGGGCTACCTAAGGACCTACTTAAGTTAGGAGATACTTAAGGTTTACATAGGGGCTATGAATCAACTTTAAATAGCCCCTAGGTAGCCCCGTATGTAAGCCTTATGTAGCCCCCTTTTGCACTATGAGTTAACCCCATGTCGCTTAAGAAGTCCTAGGAAGCCCCACAAGTAGGTTCTATGTAGCCCTCTAAGTAGCCTTTAGGTATCCCATGACCCAGGTAAGCCCATTAATGTCTCCTAAGGTAAAACACACAAGAACCAGCCTATATTGACCCATATAAAGGATCACAATGTAGGTATTCAACACAAGACCACAAATTTTGTTAGATTTTGCATACCCCTTTTATGGAACAAACCGCAAATTGCCAAATTTTGCTATGTATGTTCAACATAACATGGAAACATGAATCCTCTATAGTAGTAACATGCAAATTCATAATTCACTAACACAACACAAAAATCCCAATGTCCCTTCTGTGCTTAACCTAGATTATTGATTGAAACCTCTCTTTTAAAATCCAATTCACTATGCCAAAATGTGGAATCCATGATTTGAACATATACAACAATTGTCCCAATCTAGTCATGAAGTAGTATATGCCTTGCAATTATGCCATTTTAATGACAATAGTCATTTTCATGACTACATGACTTTATGTGACTATATAGTCATATTTTTAAAATTACTATGTGTGTGATTGACCTTATTTGACCAATTTTTTAGAATTAAAGAACCTTGATGGGGGGGGGCTCATATTTGTAATTTGAAAACTCTTGCTCACCCTTTAAAAACATAATGCATTGATATTATATATTTAACCATGCATTACAAAAAAATTATGTGAATTTTGGTGTAAGATTAAGTCCATAAAATTGAACTTAGATTGGATTCAATGGTACATAATAATATATTCAAAAATAAAAATTACATAAATTTCTACAACATAGAATTTTCATGAAACTTGTCATTATACTATGGCTTGCTTAAAGTTTTTCTTTCTTTCAATATTGTGGTTTTGAAATGTTGGCAAAACTTTTAATATTTGGGGATATTTTTCTAATTTACACATACCAAATGAAAATGTTGAACTTGCTCCAATTTTATTTGAATTACATTGTGAATATTCACCCAAAAAACACTCAAGTTGGGACTCTTGCTTAAAGGTTTATTTTGATGGATATTTTCCTTGAATGTTTTGAAATTCAATAATGATATAAAATAATTATATCCAAAGGATTTCAAAAAAATAAAATCAATTGTATTATTAGTTATCAATAAACATTACTGAATTTATTGTTTAAATACACAATAATAAATATTTAATTATAATTCGATATTAACTATAATCATCTATTAACTAATAATTGGCTAATATTGAAATAAATAAGTAATTATTAGTAATTTAAGAATTATTATTTCATAGAAAATAAATCAATAACTGAAATATTGACTAACTATTAATTCTAAATTCTAAATATTAATTTTTAGAAATCTAATAATATACCTAGTAGCTAATTTAAATCAATATATATTTCATGGACATGAAAGACATATGTTAATTTGTTTTTTCACATCCATGTTGGTGGATAAGGACAAAAAGTGAGGTGGTTATAAAATGGAGGTAATGATTAGGAAAGGTGGGAGATAGTTATTAAGAAAGTTAATAAGAAAAAAAAAGTAGTTATTTTTTAAAAATGAAGTTGGTAGGCTTGAAAATGAGGTAGTTATTTTTGAAATTGTCTTTGGATTGGTCCATGGACAACCATAGAAAGGATTCCCCAAAATGCCCCATATATTAAATTTGATTATTCATCATTGAAATTTCAAATAATAAAAACTTAAACTATATATTAATCATTTCAGTAATTATTATAATGTAATAATACTTAATATTTTATTACTTATAATAATAATAGTAATAATAATAATAATGTAACTTGTAGCTGACCTATATATATAATGTATCTTGTTATAGTTATTATGAATTATTATAATTTTAAAAATTAATATAAATTAATATATTATTATTATTATTATTACTCAAAGTATTAACTAACTTAGGTTAACTATTTTCTTATTTTTATTTTTATTTTTATGTCAATTTTTATAGCTCTTGTAAAATTATAAATATCAACATCTAATAATAATAATAATAAATTTCATTATGTTATTATAAGGTAATTATAAATATTATAATGTTGTCATATGTTAGTTTGGATAATTTACCAACATAAGACAATTTAATTTGGATAAACTTGTAATATGGCCATTCAAATACATTTGTGAATTTTAATATACCCAACTATCCCTTTTTGAATACACAAAATACACTTTTGTATACTCATAGGGTTGTGACTAAATTGGTCACATTTGCAACTAATGGGACATAAGTTGTTTTTCTTGGATGAAATCCAAATAAAATGTCGTACACATGGAAGGATGAAAACCACAATAATCACAAACTAGTTGTAGTGTGATCACAAATATCACCAACACAAGAAATAGTTGCAAAAATGTCCAAAGATAACAAATGACTAATAGTCACATGTAGTTATGAATAGAATGGTTACATTTTGGCCAATTTTTACTAGTGATTTAAGGCCCACCTAGGGACAACATAGGCCTACTTCTAGGGGCTACGCATGCCAACCTAAGGGCTACCATAAGCTACTATAATGTTATGTAGGTTATTTAGGGCCTACCTAAAGGTTATGTATTATATTTAAATATCATGTAAGTTAGGGTTTAAGTAGGCTATTTAAGGGTTACCTACCTACTTATTTACAACATAATTACATATAAATCTACCTATATACATACTTACCTATATATTTAGGAACATACAACCTACCTACCTATGTCTCCTTAATTGTTTACAACTTATCTAATAATAACATCAAAACAAACCTATCTATTGTAATGAATTATTTCAACTAGAAATGAAACATGATGATTATGTAATGACACCATAATGTTTTAGGCTAATGAACTACACCCCTCTTTTGTATTAGTGCATACATCCACTTCCCCATTAAACACTTATGATTATACATAAACAATTATCAAACTTTTTTTATGGATAAATTACCAAGGTGAAACCCCACATGAATGTGGATATATTTTCTTTTACAATGAAGTTCTTTCATTTGTGCCCAAAAAAGAAAAAACCCTACATGAACTTAATTGGGTTCATTGAAATTATTGCCATGCTACTCATACACATTGCTTGAAGGTATGACAAGGTCCTAGGGTGAAAGCAAGGTAAAATAGATGAAAATTTTTAATGTATTGAAAGTATAAATATTATTTTGTACAATAATTAACCTGATGATAATCTTTCATTTTATACTTAAAATGTTAAAAAATTCCATCTTGAAAATAGATTTAAATAGATTTTTTTTAATGCATCTACTTGGACAAGATGTCCAATATTATAGAACATAGTCTACATGTAGATGAAATATTTATTTAAAAAAAAATCAAGTTACTGGGGCTTTAAAAGACAATTATGTATTGTCAAATTTTTCATGTTATAATCACAATATATGATTTTAAAAATATGAAATAGGTTTGAACACCATATTTACCTAGTTAGTTTCAAACATACTTTTAACCTATTTTATGATACCAAAGTTGTTCAAATTTTGTATCTAACTTTTCATGAACTAAATGTAATGACATTTTTTCATATTTCTACTTAGAGATATTTTGAATTTTCTTATTTTTGTCTATATTAAATAAATAAAATTTAAAATAAAATTTGTGTGGATTGATTTTTTGTCTTCTTTACCTTGCCAACAACCCCCCCAAATTTTCAATTTTTGTAACTAGGTTTAAGTGTCTTAATGATGTGCCTTAGTAAGTTTTTCCTTATATTCTAGGTGGGACACAAGGTCATTTCCTAGTTCCACTTATGGTGGTGTTAGTTCTACATTTGATGTGGATCCACAATAAGGAGTTAGTTACCCATTGGCACGAGCTTTAATAGAACCCCTTACAAGATGACATAATAATGTGTCATCCTATTGGGCTCCACATGTTTTTTGGTGAAATAGGCCTACTAGGCCAATTTATAAATCACAAATTAATCATGTTTGATTTGCGGAGATGTTTTAAAAATAAGTTATTTTCAACAATTTGGTGATTTAAAATTTTCATTTAGCAAACCACAAAAAAAAATGAATCCTTGACTATTTTTCCTAAGTTTTTATCATCCGAAGGTGTCCCATCATGCCCTTAATGAATTTGCAATCCGAGTCACTATAACAATAAGATCAATTCAATACCAAACCTTACAATGTTATGTGAATTTCACAATGTAGGGTAAAGCCCCAAGTGGGGACATGTTTTATTATTGGGCCTAAGGTGAAATGAATTTGGCACCAAAATTTGGGAGTTTCCCACATTTGTGAACTTTACCCATGGAAAAACATGAGGTTAAAATTATCATGAACCTAAAAATATAAGTAAACCACAAGATGTTGGAAAGGAAGGGGGTTATTAGTTTTGACACTTGTCTCTTAAGAGGACAATATATTATGCCTACTCAATGGTCAAACCTATCTTTGGGTGGTACCACTTGGAATCACCTCACCAAAATTTAATGAAAGGTGAACCCAATTTAGTAATTTTTTAAAAAAAAAACATGGGCTTTGTGTTCCCCATTTAAATATACACTATGAAATATTTGTAGACATTTACATAGGTTACACAAATAAGAGATTTGTATTCCTAAAATGTTCATGACATACATTCTTGAGATTCTTAACCCTTTATCATTCAGTGTCAAATTGCACCATTGTAAAAACTTTTTTTTAGGCTTATCAATTATATTAGTCACTAAAGGTATGGCCAATTGTTAATTGAAACCAAATTTGTAGACATGTCTACAATGGCCTTTCAAAACTTTTTAGTCATGACCTTCAAAAATTGTTCAAAAAATCATAGTTGCTTCAATCCATGAATTAATAAACAAATAAAAAGAGGATTATTTCATTATGAAAAATTAAGGTGTTTTACAACTAGGTTTGCAACTAAATTCTTGAATCTCAATGACTACTTGCAAATCAATGTATTTATACAATGCATGAGTGTTATTAAACAAGTTGCAACAAACACAATTCATTGTATATGAAACCATATGTATGTATGTAACTTATGCAATCATGTTGTAATTAAATCATTGTAATTAGTATGTCATTATGTTGCACCTATTATGTAAGTACATAAACAACAACATGTTGATGTGGCAATTACGTGCTAATAAATCATCAATGGACATGTGACAAATTTGTTTTGATATTTAATATTTTATCAATTTAATTTAGGTCATTCAACTTAGGGCCAATAAAATGTTGACATGTGGTGTTTAGATCAATATGTAAGTAGGTTTAAAGTACCTGATTTTAAGTTATGTAGGTAGGTAATTTGGGATAATTTTATATTATTTTGGGTTTAGCCTTTAATGCCAAACTTTTTTTTATTGGCTTATTCCAAATATGGGGTCATTTTTAAAAAATTCATATTATGTGATTTTGACATGTTTTGTATTTCTTTTGTGTTGTTCATTTACCTAGGATTTAAAACATATAATATAGAGGTTATATTAGCATTCCCGTGATGCCCATATAGTTTGTCAACAAGTTCAACTTTGTAAGCTATATAAGTAGATGAAAAAATATTTTTCTACACATAATGCATGCACTAAATATACTCAAAGTGCAAATACCACTTGTGATGAATTAATTAAAAATACTGGTGACCAAAAAACTTAATAGGATCCTATGAACCTACTTACTTAAACCTACTTACCTTCCTATTCCTACCTTCATACCTACCTAAACTTATAGCTTAGGCTTTGAAGCTACCTAGATTAAGTAGCTTAGTTTTGTAGGCTAGCCTAAATTGTCAATGTGGCTTTATTATGATTAAACACATGTTTACATTTCATATGTCAATAAATTTATTTTATTTTATTACATTTTCTAAAGTTATAATAATAAAAGTCACATGACTAATGGCATAAATTATTATGACCAAAATTATTATTAGTGGCATAAGCCATGAATTCGATTTTACTACATAGTCATGTAGTAATATGTGACTTAAATTACCACAAACACATTAATGTGAAGTGATATATGCCATGTTTTGGCATAGTGAGTTCTTGCAACATCTTCTTTCAATTATTTAGAATACCACACATAAAGTAAATAGTCAAATGCCACTCCTTTCATGCAAAACTCTCATCCTTTAAGTTATTCAAAAGTGTTTGTCCTCATTAAGACCATGGCATAAATCTCAGTTTGCCATCATCACCACTAATTTTTCTTGTTTATTTTGAATTAGACATGTACAAAAGATCCACCCAAGACTGTCAAGTAGCATGAAAAAAGTTAAATTTCAAGTTATACATGGTCAAGGATGGTTTTGCAAACTATAATTTGGAAGAAATGCCAATAATCCACCCATCAATTAATGAGGTTCATTATTGGAGGCATTATTTCATGAATTAATTTTTGTAAGGCATGGTTACTTCATTATCCAAATTCCTTGAAGCTTAAAGCTTACAATTTTATAATAGTGGTTGAAGGTAAGGCCTTGATCATTCCAATCACTCAAAATTTTAATTTCATACAACCAATAATGATTCAACATTAGGCATATCAATACAACCTTGTATGCAAGCTTCAAACATAATGTGATTAATTTTAGTCATGTTATTAATCACCAATAAATGTCCAATTGTACATAAAACCTAAGCATGCCACCTTTTATATTAAGCATTGTAAAAAATCTTAAGCATTGTATCATGTTGGAGGAAATTATGGTGATATTTGGCAAATTATTTAATTTTTTGGGTTTTTTGGGTGAAAATTTCCCCCAAAATAGAGTTTATTGAAATTATAATCAACCCACAATTCACTAATGAAAAATGTGCCACATTTTATCAATGAGTGCTTAGAATCAACATTCTATAATTCAATCCACACTACTTTAGAAGAAATATAAAAATATATTATACACAATTAGTAAATAACATTTCTCAATCTTTGAAATGTATTACGTTTGTAGGGCCACATAGATAGTATGATGTCTAAAATTAGTCATGTGATGCATACAATGTAGTTGGAATGCCATGTAAGGATCATGGTTGACTAACTTAATCATGCATGTTACTTTTGTGGCACACCATATCACTAAACTTATCCATAGATGTTACTTGTGTGGCAAATTAAAAATTAAAAACCTTGTAAATAAATGTGACATGTTTGATCAAAATTGAAAATGCAATCCATATGCTCCATGTTTTTTAGTAACATTAATTATTACTCCCAATAATTGAAATTAATATGTACATTAACAAATGAAATTTGAAACCACATCCATCTATCACTCACTTTCACATTTGGTTCTTTCTTTCATGTTTATTTCATTTTGTCAAATGTAGGTTTCTTCACACACTTTATTTGTTGTTTTTCACTCACGTAACATGACTAACATTTGACACACTCATTTTCATACATGTGTGCAATCTTTCACATTCTATCATGTGGTTACACATTATCTTTTTCACAATTGTAGTTTTATATATTAAAGTTTGCATTTACATTGATGGGCTAGTGACAAAAATGAGGTGGAAACACCATTTCCTATTACTATGTAATAATTGACAATAATATGTGTTTTTCAAGGTGGCATAACAACCATTATGAAAAATAGGGCGATTAGCAATTAGCACTACAACTAGGTTTTTAAGTTCCAATGATCACTTGAAACTTCATTGCAACTAAACATATTTTTATAATATGAGTGCTATCAAACAAATTGCATAAGTTGCAAGGAACACAACACATTGGATGTGGAACCACATATGTTTGCAACACTACTAAAATTCTTGGTTTTTCAAACTAGGAATCTTGGTTAAAAAAACTAGAAATGGTGGGGGGGGGGGGGGAAAACCCCTTTTCATTTTGGAAAATTTGTTTTTATTTTTTTTATTGTGACTGGGGGGGTTTTTTTCCTTTTAAAA
>Ga0116229_10010251_pt1 | contig 14100 bp, 10 predicted proteins | sample S1TSphgellanicum_3_FD_87313 | JGI IMG/M metagenome (GOLD analysis project Ga0116229, IMG submission 87313) | Host-associated microbial communities from peat moss isolated from Minnesota, USA - S1T2_Fc - Sphagnum magellanicum MG | ecosystem: Host-associated > Plants > Peat moss > Unclassified...
AGGATGAAACTCAGTTTACCACCAAAAGTGATGGTTTTCTGAGTTTCCGCTCCCACTCAATGCTAACTAAATCTATTATTTTTCAGGTTTTTAAAAAATCGTGTACGACCAAACTCAGGGTCCTGGTGGTGTGTTTTCATTACTTTACAGATGATAACTCTAATGGCTCTGCCATTTTAAATGACATACATAAAGGATGATAAATATTCAACATACTGATGTTGATGCACGTTCACTAGGTATTCACTCATCAAAAGAACGAACACAAGAGTCATGTTCGACTAAAGAATCATTTCATTGGAAAGGCAACAGAGCCGTTTTGGATGCAAGTTGAATATTAATTCATCCAAGGAACGAACGCAAGAGCCGTCTTCGACGAACGAATCAGTCCGTTCGTCGTCTGTCGTCTTTCGTCGTCTGGCTGCCTCCAGCCCTTGGCGATGGCGCACGCAGTTTGCAGCGATGCAGATGCTCGCGCGACGTGGGGATGTAGCGATTGTAAAACACAATTGTTCACGGCCGTGAAACGCGTTTGAGAAGATCTTGGGCAACGGAACCAGATCTCTTTTTTTCTTCTTTTTTCTCGGATTTTTAGTATCTACTCGAAGAAGGTTTTTTGTTGTTAGGTCTGCTTCGATATTTCGGTGGAGGAGGGGAGCGCAGCATGAAGGTATGTCCTCAGATACTCCTGTGTCCAATTTTGGACATTATATTGAAGGTACGAACTCTCAGGAACAGGCTGTGATGAAAAGATGAGTTTTCTCTTCACGTTTTATGCCAAAAAAAAAATCAACTTCGGTGTTTCTGCACAGCTGCATCCTGCACAAGTCTCGGCAGGTTTTTCTTTGGCTGTGTTTTGAGGTTCATGGAGCTGTAGCCAGGGTTTTCAAATCCGGGAGTGGAAGAAGAAGGGGCTCCAGATCGGGAAGTTTGGACGGAAGAGATGTTAATCGATTTTCTCTTAAGCTTTTTCTGCTGGCTGCAGCTAAGATTGGAGAGTGCGAGAAGGGTTCAAGACGCATGGCGACTTTCAATGCTTGCACACTCTTTTCACCCAACAGGAGGATATTGTAGACATGCAGCACATTCAAGAACTGTTTCATCGTCTGATGTGCAGTGAGCTCTCATTGCCCTTTCCTTAGCTAAAGTATCATACAATGAACCCTCAGGGAGAGAAAGACTGAGATGGTTTAATGCCTGTTGTCTTTGCAAACGTTCAGAAAGTTGCTTTTCACTTAACAGTAACGCTCTCTTCATCCAGCTGCTCCATTTTGTTGCTTTGATCATGTAAAGACCAGTGACTGTGATGTGTGCATCCCAAGCATTCTCAGGATTTAACAATTGATCTTGTCTTAGAATTGGTTGTCACAATCAGCTTCAAACCCTAAGTGTCATGACTTCATAGCTGATGGCAAGAATCTTCACTTATGGAGTTTGTAATCAAAATAAATTCTGAGCCTAAATTATGCTACAAACTGGAGGGAACTTTCTTGAAGATGGTTTTTGTCTTGGCAGGCTGAACAAGCAGATTTGGGGAGCTGCAGGGCATTATTTTGGTTCCTTTTCTTTACCAAGAACTCAGGATGGAAATGTGCTCTTTACTCCAACAAGAAGATTTCACACTGAACCCCATATGTGGAGGTTGATCAGCCGGCAGGGAATGAGCATAGAATTACCCCTGGCACTTCGCACCAGGAGGTCAGTTGCAGATGGTATAATTGTGGGGACAATCAGTATGAAAGTGGGACGGGCAACCCTCAGGACACAAGCAAGGGTTGTGACTGAGGCAGGAAAAGCAGAAGTATCCAGGGGTGCAAAGCTGGCTATGGAGATTCGGAGGCTAGGGGAGAACAAATCACAAGCAATGCTCATGTATTTGGTTGCCATGGTTGCAGCTATGGTGGGGATTACCTATGCTGCAGTTCCTCTGTATCGCAAATTTTGTCAAGCTACTGGTTATGGAGGCACTATTCAGAGACGTGAGGTGTGCACTTTCTTATACTCTAGAGGAGAAATGCCACTTTATATCTCATATGTAGACTGTCTCAGAGTCTTTCAGTTATTTCAACTGCGTCAGTCATCAGTTCACACTTAGCTTCAATTCTTATGTGCATGGTATTGAAAGTCAGAAGCATGCTCTCTATGTTGATTATGTTACAGCTCAGGAGACTCTTACTCAAAAATTATAGTTGCAGATTTTTGCTTCTTTGACTGCTGTACTGCAGTGTATGATTTGGAGAATGTCTTTTGCAACACAGAGTCAAACAAGTATATCCTTTGAGCAATGCAAATCTGTCTTGGCCTCAGTGTTACTCTAGACTTCAGCATTTAGTGCTTGAGAATAGTCTTCATCAGTTTGCACAAATCAAAAACCATGTGTTCTCCAAGTATTGGATGGATCTTGACACTTGGATCAGCAGTTTTGTACTGACATCCCTGCAGTAGTTGATTGATGTGATGGTAGAGCAGTTCTGGTAGGGTTTAACCAATTTTTTAAATGACACATTGTGTGATTGATGAATTGTCCAGTCATTCCCCAAATTAATATTCTGCATATTTCTGATCTTGCAGTAGTCTCTTGTCTTGTCTACATCATGCTCTTGTTTGGTAACCAAAACAGGAGGTCCTGAACCATAAACCCTGACTGCACAACCTGGAATTTCAATTCGGACTTGGAATATTGTAAAGGGGAGAAATTCAGGTCCAGCCATAATCTGAATGTAAGATCGATTGTGATGTGATGTGACAAGATTGCCTCATGCAGACGGTGGAGGAGAAAATTGCTCGCCACAAGGCTGAAGAATCTGCAGGTGTTCGGTATGTTTCTGGACCTTCATGCTTCTCTCTGTGTTCAGGAAACTATATATTACAATACTGTGTGTGGTAGAATGGACAGTCATGAATGCTTTTTGGTGGAAGCTCACAAGGTGATTCATGTTCCTGTTCTCAAGACTGGACATCTTTTGCCACATGTTGTATGCTGTTGCAGAGAATTGGTGGTGCAATTTAATGCTGATGTTGCAGATGGAATGCCCTGGAAATTCACCCCTTCCCAACGTGAGGTGAGTTTTCTATGTGTGTCTCAAAGCTGCCTGGAAATTGAAACATTCATTGGTCATTAAGAGTTGGAATGCCCTGTCTGGAGCAAGAACTGTGAAACTTAAAGTGTGCAAGGGAGGCAAGGTTCAACTTGTTGGGGACAATCCATTTAAGAAGATTCCATTATGTTGCTTCAGTATCTTTGGTTGGGTGGGGTTTTCAGTGGTATCAACATTTACACCAGATGTGGTCTGTGGGTCAGGTACGTGTAAGACCTGGGCAGAGTACCCTGGCTTTTTACACAGCAGAGAACAAAAGTGAAACACCAATCACAGGTGTTTCCACTTACAATGTGACACCAATGAAGGTTAGCCACAGATTTTTTATTGCCAGCCTCTTGAAAGGAATAGAGGGATAGCACAAAGCCTGTTGTTCCACTCATTTTTATCATTTGATTTTCAGGATGCATAAGAAATGTGTTCGGTGATTGCAGGCAGGGATTTACTTCAACAAGATCCAATGCTTTTGTTTTGAGGAGCAACGGCTTCTTCCTGGTGAAAAAATCGATATGCCAGTAAGCTAAATAAAACCTGTCTTGAGGTTGAAAATGTGGAGTGAGGCATCTAGAGTCATAATGCTTGTTTTAACTTAATGTTCACTATCCTTCTTGCAGGTATTTTTCTACATTGATCCTGAATTTGCTACAGACCCTAAGATGGACAACATCAACTCCTTGATCCTTTCATATACATTCTTTAAAGTGGAGGACGCACCTACTCAATCATAGGCAAAAGGTGCCCTCGACTAAATGACTAATGTATCACCCATATGTGTTGGGCGTGTTGGATCACTTCTTTCACTTTGTTTTCCGATTCCCCTGATGAGGTTGGATACATATGAGATATAACTGTTCATATCATGCTTTTGAGGAAACCTACCAGAAAAACACCCATAATGGGTGCACAAATTTCTTCTAGCAGTGCTAGACAATCTGGAGCATTATGAAATTGCTCCTTGAGGGGAACAATATTACTAGTTAGTTGTCAATTTAATAGCTTCAGATTTGACTAGATGAGGTTATTCAATTAAACTAGACTAGCAGTTTTCTTGATGTTGGGAGAGTTGGATTTGAAGTCTAACCAGTGACAAGCACAGGGAGGTCTGATTTAGACAGAGATCCAGATAACCACTCATTCTTTCTCAAATGTTCTTGATGAGGAGCAAGTTTTGCATTGGGGCAGGCAGTTGGTTTTCAGGAGAGCTGTCTGTCCTTCAGAACTAGTAAACACTCTGAGGAGAGGTGTTTCTCAGCTCCCAGGTTTGCAAGGAACTTCCATAGAGGTTTAAAGTGGGAAAAGGAGCGGTTACAAGTTTATGACCTTTGAGAACTTAGACATGGGACGGATAAATATGTGAACCTAACTCAGGCAGGTGTATAGATTGGGTGCTTGGGAAATGAAGGTAGGTTTGAATCTTGACCTTTAGTTCTCCAGACTCTCTACTAGAATAACAATTGAGCTCATCATGACATGACTGTCGCCCTTTTGATAGCAAGTCTGAACCAGCTACAAGAGTTAAAATAGGAAATTGTTTCATGAGTTCCTGTAAAATGAAATCAGAGTTTACAATAACACCTGGGGAAGGAACATTCCTCAAATGTGGTTCCAAATAAAAATTGCATTGTTCCATGGTCTCTCCCTTGAAGACAGAGGCAACTATGTGGTAATCTCCATCAGTATTAGTACCTTTTCATATTTTGCTAAAGTAACAAGATCTTGCTTGAATGTCTGTTTACAGCTTCAGGCCCGTCTGGTATCCAACAATTAGGGTCAATAATTGGAGTAGCAGGTATGAGAGTTGAAGGGGAGATGATATGTACCCAATCAGGTATGGGAGTTCAATGAGTAGTATTCTCAACCAGACCAACAGATAGCCGGATATGATAGACTACTTCTGATACCTACTCATTGCCAATTGGATTTTTTTCTTTAGATAGCAGATGGGAATTCAGCGTTAGGTAGTAGGGATCATGATTTTGGTGTTGTGTGTGGTATGTGTTAGATTGTCGAGTGTTTTGCATCACTCAAGTGGTGATGATGTGTGTTCAAAAGTTAGTAGTATGATTTTCTATAGTTTGAAATGACTATTTCTTGTAATTGATTTGAAATTGAATTGAGTTATTTAAAGATATAATGGGTTTTTCACCTAATACTGATATTCATTGTTGGTATTGGTCTCTTCACAATTTACATTCACACTCATATTAGAATGTATAAATTTAGTTAAACTCGTACCACATTGTTATATGACATTGAGATTTTGTCTAATAACAATGCCATTCTGGTATTATTATTTTTTGGAGACATCTAGACTACTACCATAATAAGTATATGTTTGCCCAACACTAGTATATGACTTATGATCAATTCTTGTCATGTTTTTGTTTCTGTTGTGTGGAGCTGACATAACATTATCTTTGAAGTGTTATTTTGGAGATCTCTCTACAGTTGCATAAGAAACTGCTGGAGAAGCTTTGCTTTGAACCCAATCCCTATGGATTTAGACCTAGATAGAGCTACTAAGATCCCACCATTAAAGCCATATTCTTAGATACTTGATATGTCACAAGAGCAAATATGTGTTGGTTCTTGAAAAGAGAGTATCTAATAGAGACACTTTTGATACAGAATTGGATTTCTAAGCTAAGAAGTATAGAGCTTACAAAAAAGCACAAGTTCTGTTGGAGATTTACCAAAAGATAGCTGTTTTCATTTGGTCCCACATTTTTTGGAGGAATGTTCAGCAGGTTCATATTGGGAATTTCTTGAAACATTTCCTATTTTAACTATTGCTTGTTTGAGATTGCAATAGAGGGCAGAGCTGTGATGCAATGAGCGGCTTGTTTGAGATTGCAATAGAGGGCAGAGCTGCGATGCAATGAGCAGCTTGTTTCAATTGAATTGACACTGAAGGATTGCACTACTTGTCAATACAGGTGCGCATCTAGATTATCTTTTAACACTTCTGGTGTCAAAAACTAAATTGTTTGACATTAGGCAAAGCTTTTGTCTCAAGAGTTTTAAGTATAGCCAGGGGCCTTTGTCTCAAAGAGCTAAGTAGATAAGTGTTCAGAGATCAGTTTTTCCCCTGATATAATTCAACATGTGAAAAATAGAGCACTTTCTCCAGGGACCCAAATTGAAGCTTTAGCCATAAAGAGCCCAAATTGAAGCTTTAGCCACATAGTGATATGAAACCTCGTGATACAAAAAGGCAAGTGACAATCCAAAAAATAAAATGACATAGAGGCATGATTAAATCAGTTACCCAACATTCATATTTTGAGAAGAAACCCAACAAATAGATGGGTAGATTTCAAAACAACCCATCAATTGGATGGGTACACCCAAAATCTACACATGCGTGTCCATTAGCTTGGGGCAATAAAAAAAAGCAACTCAACTTTCATCCATGCTTTACCCAAGCTCCACAAACTATGGATATGTATCAAGACCCAGCTCTCTCTCTCTCTCTCTCTCTCACACACACACACACACACATACATGCACACACAACACAACAACAAGTGTCTTGGTGAACAGTTAGTGGATCAGCATCCATGTGATTTGTTCATGTAGAGTTGTATATCCAATCCATACATGCACTAGTTATTGGCTTTACACACACTTCCGTGTGTGTAAAGCTTGGCAACACCCATGTGGTGTTCAATCCAGCCAGGGTGAACCAGCAACACCCAAAAGTGCACCATGCAGGGTGGAAAGGAAACACTTTTTTTCCGGAGTATTCATGACCTATAGCTAACCCATGGTGTGGTTAGCTATGCACTATCCATCTACATGCCTTTACCTACTTACATAGAAACATACTTGCATCTCCTACCTTCTTCCCTATGAAACTTGCTCACTTTCATAGGTACTAACTTACCTTAGTACTTTGAGAGGGGGGTGGGAGGGGAGAGTAGGAGGGGTTGGCAAGGTTAGAGTCTAGGTTAGCAAAGGGGGAAACCTCGGTAACTCAAGTTGTGGATGAGCTCATCCACAACTGAGTCATAAATGTGTGTTCAATGGATAGTGCACTGGTGGGTGTTGGATCACGTAATCGATGTAATTGGTGCATGACGCACTACTCCTGGAAAGATAATATAACATTGTGTGTATAAGAAAGAGCCTTGAGCACCCTCTTGCCGACCACGTGGTGCTATTGTTCTTGAGCAAGATAGCAAAAAAAAAAGGGTTGACCTAAAAAGGCCATGATTTTACAAAGGCCGTTGAAATTCCTTGAAAAATTCCTTGGCATAGTGTAAAAGAGATTTAGTTGTTGGTCATTTGAACTTTCGTGCAAGAAGGCAAGAAGGCTTTCGTTACTAAATGGTCCATGGCGAGCTATGGCCAGAGCGTACCAGCACTCACCAACATACGATGCAGGATGATGGATGGATGGATGGATGGTATGTGGACAGGAAACATTTCTTTGACACATTCATGTCCCACAACTAACCAAGTGATCGTTAGCTATGTACTAACCATCCACATGTATCTAGTGTCTACTTACCTAGTACCCACCAAGTGCTTTAGGTTCTTACCTACATATATAGTAACCATTTATTTTGTCTACTGACTTAAGGTGCATTCACACTTGGTGTTTAAGGACTCTCGTATTAAGTCCCCTAACACCAAGCTAGTCATTTAGAACTTAAACCTATTTACCATGAAGATTTTATGTTAAGTTAACATTCACTTAATATTAAATAATCATCCATTTAACATTGGGTGCCACTTAAGGTGCTACCTAGATTTTCACTTAGCACTAACTTAACATTAGGTGTGAATGCACCTTTATATAGGTAGTTCCTAGTGTTGGGAGAGTAAGTGTAAATATGCATATAATTGTCATGTAAAATTGTGTAAGTGTAAATTATTTATTCATATTTTGTCAATTTTTTTCATCTACACTCAGAGTCCCTTGTAAAGATATTTGGTAGGGTAAGTGTAAACAAACTAGATTTTAGAAAAGAAAAAAGAACTCCAACCCTCACCTTTCACACCTCATTATTTATTAGCAATCCACACATATTTGATCGCATTTTTTTTTCCCTCTCAACTCTCTTGTTTTCCACCCTTCTTAGTTTGTTAAAACTTTTCTTACCCACCTCCTTATTTTATTGATTTCTTGGTTTTTCTTTGTTTTTTTGCTTTGTCAATTGACTAGGATGGTTGCTTCCTATTGGTTGTTTTATTTTTTTGTGTAGGGCATTTTTATAGGGGGCAAAATGATAGATTGTGAAAAAAGAGAGTAGTAGGGTAACACTAAGGAATGGGATGTTCTTGCAATAAGCACTTGTTTGAGACAAAGCCAAGGGAGAAATTTGATTTTTCTGCATGTGAAGCCCAATAGGCATCATGGGAAAGAGAATAAAAAGAGGTAGATCATTACAAGTTAGTTCTTTGATTTAATTTTTTTTTTTAAGGTCATCAATAGAATGGAGGTTGTCAAAGATTCACTCGCTTGGTAAATGTAAATCATTTACACTTACATGATTTTACATAGCTTAAAATGAATTGACATGATTTGAACTTACATTTACACATCCCATCTACACGCACGTGGTTGAGAAATTTCACATTTACACACACAAAGAGTGTAAATAAGTTTGTTACTAAAACTTACATGAAAGGTATGTCTAAAATCATATATATTAGTGTAGCATGTGTAGTTGGCCCAAGTGTGAACCCATTGAGGGCTCAACTGATTATTCCTTCAAAACCCAATTTTTGCAATTTATTTGAATTGCCAACAAACAAAATCCACTAAAAATATATATATATCTTTCACATCTTAGCTGTGAAAATTGTGAAATAAATGTTATTAAATCTGACTCACCAAGCAATTTCCAACAACACCAAGAACGCCCCCAAATTCCAATTTTGATTTTATTTAATTTTCATTGAGAAAATGATTCAATAATCAATAGCTTCCACACCCTACTAGTCTCAAACCAAGTAAATGCACCCTTCCTCATCAACAAGAGCTTTCGGAAGATACCCAAGAGTGTGGCATGAAGTGCCATGATGGTTAGAGAGATCTCAGCATGACAAAACAAAACAAACTACCTTGCTTCATAGATAGATGCCCACCAACACTAATAATTACCTGGGTACTATTATGAGGTGGAAATAAGAGGGTTAACATGATACATTACCAAGGTGAAAACATCAGTAACTAAGTTGTCATCCATGCACACTAGTGTCATATATTGGGTACTCCTATGGATGCTTCACTAGTGGTGTTAGGTCACTTGATCTGCAGATTACATACTTGTAATCATGCTGATCCTTGTTAACTGTGATGAGTGCAACTACTTCAGAAGCTCAGATCCTCAAATTTTATGAACACCCAATTTGAATTTCCATAACTTAGTTGGTGACTCCATGAGTCAAAAGATGATGGTGCTCTTTTGTGTGATGTAAATGAAGCCCTACTCCAATTTTTTGGGTGTAATTGGAGGGCATTTTACCCAGCATATTTTTGTTGTCAAATGTTTGGGGGTCATTTCATACAATGGAATATGCACACTTTGGTGGGTGTTTGCTCAAAGGAGCTCTTTTTTTTTGCAACAGCCCACACTTTCTTCCTTTTCTAATAAGAGAAATTGGAGGAGGTCTTTACACTTGGCAAAGCCCATGGCCTCGGGCTTTTACCCTACACATTAAGCACTCATGGTACATGATACGTGTATAACAAGGTATATGGTGATGGTGGACTTGTTGTGTAGATGACAAGAAAGTAGTACCAAATGCTTTATTGGCCTTGCCTACCAAGGCAAGGATATTGTATTTAGATTCATTATAGAGTATAGTAGCTTAATGGATTTTGGCCCCTACTAGGTAAATAATAATAGGTCTATTTTTATATGAGGATTTCTTTGGAAAGATGATTTTTTGGCTTGTGTTGAAACTTGAGATTAGTTATTATAGAGTTATTATAATATCTTGAAGGATTTTGGTTTCTTTTTTAGAGGATTTTTTTTTTCTTTTTTGAAGATTATATTTTTGCATGGTGAAATATTTGAGTTTTCATAATTCTTCTTTTGCCTTAACATACTTTTTAATGTAAATGGCAAGGCCACAGAGGGTGCATGCCTGGTTGACAAAATAATAAAGCCCTATTACATATAGTAAAGGATGTCGGGATGAGAAATGAAGCCTCCCCTGAATCCGTGCGTCCAGACATATGAGTATTGGGGAAGAAAAGAAAGGACTAATGTCAATGCTTGTTTGTAAAGAAAGGGGTTGTTTTGTACCCCAGCTACTGGGCCATAAAGTGGCATAAACCCCATTAGTCCCCCATCACCCTAAACCCTAAACCCTAATCAACTACCATCCCACCAGCAAACCATGCAAGATGGATGATGTGTGAACAGGAAACTCTTTTTCATTTTTGTGTCCCGTCCCATAGCTAACCATGATGGTGAGTTATGTATAAACCATCCGGATGTATCTAAACATGCATGTCAAATTACCCATGAATTAAAGATGTTTGACTATGCCTCGGGTGAACCAGCACCCAAGACAGCAATACCATGGTAAAACCCCCAAAATCCATTTAAATTGCTTTTAAAAATATTATAAATGTCCCATGCTTAGACCAAGTAAGGGTCTTTGAGTCCAAATTTAACATTTTTGGGGCTTAATATGAACACTAAGGTTAGACATAGTTATACTCTCTGGGCTACTTTTTTTTTCATTAACTTCATTTTGTATTTGCCAAATCAAGCTACAAGGCTTCCTTATCTTTCATGATTTTGTTTGAAATGGCTAAATTGGGTGTTGCAATTTGGCAACCATTTTTTGCATGGATCCCCTCTTGTTATTGATTAACGAGTTCAAAGTTCAAAATTTATAATTATAGTGCCCATAATACTCGGTAATGTTCAGTTCCATGACATGCAAACAAATTTCCATCCCACTTGGATGGGCAATCCAAATCCGTTGAATCAAAATAATTCTGAAACACTACAAATACCCTAGTAACTTGGCCAATTTCGACAATAATTATATTATTTTCAGAAATGTTGAAATTTTCAAAAACTATTTCTTTAAAATCAAAAAGTATTGTGAAGGATAATAGTGAATATTTAGGAATATTTCATTTTCTGAAATGAATTTTTCAAAATTAATTAATTATTCAACGGTCATGTGTTGAAATGGCCAAGGTACTACACATAATGCAATAGTCAAGTGTTGCTGAATTTCGATAATTTTTTTGCTTACATGTTTTGTCGTGTGTAAAGAGTGGCCTCATTTTATTTTACATTTTAAATCCTAAGATACCTGGTGAGTACCCATTAGATATTATGGGAAAGAAATAATGCCAAGCTTTACAAAAATAGAATGCCCACACAAGAGTAGAACTTTTGGATTTTGAGAAGCCTAATAAGATTTTACACTCTACATGGTGCTTTATAAATGCATTATAGAAATCAGAAGAAGTTTTTATCAATGTTGTGCATGTAAATGGTTTGGAACTTACATACTATGTAAAGTGTCTAACATCCATTTACATTCGTGTAAGTGTAAAACATGAGACATGTAAATGTAAAATCATGTAAATTTATTTTAAGCCATGTAAAACAATGTAAGTGTAAAAATCAATACATTTATATGATTTTACACAGGTATGTAAAACAATGTAAATGTAAAATGAATACACTTAAATAATTTTATATGGTCATGTAAAATATTGGAAGTGTAAAACAATGTAAATTTTTTTGGGGGAAAGGGGGATTTCATAATTTTTTTATGATAGTCCAATCATATGGTCCATTGCAAATAAAAACCCATCAAAACATGCTCCCACACTTAATTAATATGGGTTTGCAAGAAGGTATGGTGTTTTATCTTGCAAATCCACTGAGTTTGGTCATATACATTAAACATATGACCAAAAAAAACTTTTAAAAAAATACATTAACATTCAAGAGGTGAGGGGGCGTGGGACTCAGAAAACCATCAATTTCTTTGATAAACTGAATTTCACCTTGTCGTTCATTTTTCCTGAGCGCCTCCACTGCTGCTACATATATTTTAATTGCCCCTACCTGTACAACTACTACAGTTACGGTAGAACTTTATGCATTGAATGCTAAGTTTCAGCATTTCATACCCAGATTTAATAATAAAAATTCACTTTATGGATACATTGAAAGAGGGGTTTGAGGATGAAAGGAGGCCCAAAGACAAGGTGACTTTATGAATAACCTTAATATACTTACATGTCTCAAAACATTTACGTAGGGTTGTGTAAGTGTATTTGACAAATATTTACATTGGCCTCAAGTGTAAGAAAATTATATACACGCTAACAATGTAAGTGTAAATATAAAAAGTTTGGACATGTAAATGTAAATCATTTACACTTCCACAGGATTTACATGCCATATATATGACTATTGACACTTACAGGCACAACACTAATCTTTACATATATTAAATGCAAGGTATAGATGTAATAAATCGTCATGTTATTATCTCTTTCTTTCTTTTTTTGGTCTTTCCTCCTTAAAGGAAAGCATCGCCAAAACAATCTTTAAACACATTTTTGGAACATATTAAAGTTTCTCACATATAGAGCATGTATCTTTCTCTCTTGCCAAGCAAAATTGACCAAAGTAAGCAAAAGAAAACCAAAAAGATTACTAGTCTAGATGAGAGAAGAAAATATGTTGCTAGGTGTTCAATTGGATGTGAAAGTCTCTAGCTGAGCTGGTCTATTTTGTCATAAGAAAACAACAAGAGAATACAGAACATCATGAAAACCTTATGGCTCCAATTGATTATTGAGATGAACTTGGATGTTATGTATATTGAAATTCAAGGATTTTGTATATTGACTCATCAACATTCCAATATTTATATGAGTTATTGTTGATGGTATTTAGAGTAGCATCAGTCGTACATACCCAAAGCATGGGTGATATTAATCTTGGTATTCTTGTCAACATATGTTGGGTGATGCGAATCAAGTTTTTTTTTAAGGTAATGTTCAATGAACTAGCCTTTTAGATTTAACTTAACAAACTATGTTAAACTAGTTATGATGTTTCTTGATAGAAGTTGGTAGATGTGATGGGATGTGTGCATTGAGAACTTTACATGTTGAGCTTTTAATGCATCAAATTTTTCAAGATGTTGAAAGCTTTAGGAAGCCAAAAAACTTCAAGCTCGTGAGCTTCAATGTATCAAAAACTGCATTTCATTGAAAATTTCAAGGTGATGGGCTTCAAGGTGCTGAGCTTCACTACCTTGAGAGTCTCAAGGAGTTTAGAATTTGAAGTTTCATGGGTGCTATAGAGCTTGAGTGCATCATAAAAAGAGCCAAATGCAAAGGGTGCTTGTAAATAGCTCTCAACACGGGGCATGGCAATTACCTTCAAACTCTTGATAATGTTGGGAATAATACTAAAACTAAGAAAACATTACCTATATTAATGTAACTATACTACAAGCATTCAGAAAATAAGTAAGAAGACTTTTTCATCAAAAAAATAAATAAATATTTCTACTAATGGTAATTCTGATATATAATATAATTATTTTCTAGGTTCCAAACAAATACCATCATTGCTAAAAAGAAAAAGAAAAAAAAAAAAGGTAAGAAAATTAGCACTAGAGACAATAATTTTGCCTTGCAACAAAACTATCACCTGGATCATGCCAAAAGTAACTACCTCAAGGGAGAATAAATGAAGAGAAAAGGCAATTCTCAAGGTTCTTCTTGTCCATCACCATCTTTCCTTTTCTTCCTCATGGTTGTCCTCATGGTGGGCATGTTAATTCTTTCCTTTCCCTAACTCTACCACTATTTTTTTTTCTACCCAACTAAAATACACACATATATTTAATAAGTCTCCAATGTATTTGTTATATATATATATATAAATCCATTATTCCCTCATAGCTCAAGTATAGACAACTTGCTCGCCATGTGGCAATGTGATAGAAAAGAAGAATTAAAAAAACCTAAAGAAAGATAGAGAGGTGA
>Ga0116229_10010252_pt1 | contig 14099 bp, 10 predicted proteins | sample S1TSphgellanicum_3_FD_87313 | JGI IMG/M metagenome (GOLD analysis project Ga0116229, IMG submission 87313) | Host-associated microbial communities from peat moss isolated from Minnesota, USA - S1T2_Fc - Sphagnum magellanicum MG | ecosystem: Host-associated > Plants > Peat moss > Unclassified...
TAGTGTCTTGATGTAGTATATCCTATTTCTTTTGTATTTTTTCTGTTGTTTGGGGGGGATATGTGGATTTTGGGGTGAGGGGGGGGGGGGGGGGGGGGGGGGGGGGGGGCGTAAAACGGAAACATGGTCCTCTACTTCTATTTTGGGAGTGCGGGTCAAAGGGCACTTATATTGGGGACTCCTAAATGTTCCCAAAAAATTGGGGCATGATGGGGACATTCACAATTACAATTGGGACATTCCAAAATGGAATGTTTAATTTTTAAAGGATTCCAAAGACCAATTGATTTTTTAGCTTTAAATTATTACAATTGGATGAAAGCATGATCAAATATATAGAACATTTCATGAACTAACTAATTAAGATTAATTAAAGAACATAATATTTTTGGACATAATTACAAGAAAATATATTAAAAATATATTCAAGCGTCATTATGAAATCATTTGTTTTACATTAAGTTTAATATACATTGATTACAATTTTTTTTAAACCTCTGAATAATAAAAGTAAATATATATATACTTTTGAAATTGATTAGTCAAAATGGTGTTCAAAAAACATTTTATGAAAAATTAATAAAAATTAATATGTACAAACTTGTTAAGATACAAAGACCATTATATATTCAAACAAAAAATTGAAAAAAATTATACTTTGTTCATGTGTGAGAACATATTTGATACATGTTTGAAACAAATGTTACATTGCAAAAAGTAAACTTCAAACATTACTTATATTTTTCAATGTACTTTTACAATGTGAAATTTGAAAATTAATGCACAATAATGAATAAGTATCTTGATATTTATCATTCATGTAAAAACATTTTCAATGTCATTTCTACATTTTATCAACTTTACAAATAAACTACAAAGGTCAGTAAAAAGAATCATGTCCTTTGCAACCAAGAAATCTATGATTACGCTATTTGTAAGAAATAACCTTTAAAAAGTCCTAAAATTCTTATTCTTTTTTTGGAACCCCAACTATCAACCAACCATGGGCCAATTATCAATGTGGTGTCTGTGCCCCCTGCCCAAAAGAAAAAAAACAACACAAAATTGTGAAACACCCATGAACTAATTAATAGAAGGAACAAAAGGTACCCACCCTTTTACAAAAGGGTATTAGTTTAGGCCAAGAATGGTGAATATGAGTTTTAAGAATTAAAAATTGCATGCATCCAATGAGATGGCTAAACATGCACTTAGGAAGGCTTATCTTTTTATTGGCCCAAGCAAATGGACAAGCATGTGTAGATTTTGGGTGCACCCATCCAATTGATGGGTTGTTTCGAAGTCTACCCATCTACTTGTTGAGATTCTTCTCAAAATATGAATGTTGGGTAGCTGATTTAATCATGTTTCTACATCATTTTATTTTTTTGGGTTGTCACTTGCCTTTTTGTATCACGAGGTTTCATATCATTATAAAATATATAAAAAATTCATATGATTAATTTTTTAAATGATTTTTTTCAATACACATACAAAAAATCAACTTCAATTCCTTTAAATATTATTAAAATGATATTTGAAAAAATATGCAAGAATTTATTAAAATAAAACACATCAATTTTTAAATATAAATAATTTTTTTATAAACATTTTTTGATATATTAATGTTTTTAATTGATTTGGTGTTTTTTTAAAACTTCAATAAGGATTTGATGAAGATTTAATAACAAAAATCATAATGAAATTATTCTTTAATTGATTATTTTTTTATTGTTGTTGCGTTCTATGTTATAGAAATTTATTATTGCCCTAAGATAATAGACATGCATGTATGATTTTAGGTTTTACCCAAGTATGCATGAGGCAAACACAACTAGTTTCCTTGGGGATTTTGAAAGTAGGGGGATGTGGACATAGAATTTTTTTTTGGTGTGTTCCCACCATGTTCCCAATGTGTTTTCACATGTTCCTCAAGTTTCCAATGTGCTTTCAATGATGTTCCTTGAGTTGCCCCATGTGTTCCCCAAGGGTGTTCCCAATATCACCAAATTCTATCCCATACAATCTGTCAAAAGTTCTCTCCTTTATACCAATAAAGGAGTGGCAAAGGGGAGGCATTACATCTTGACATAGAAACTTCTATTCTAATGAGCCCCAAAAATTTTATTTTTATGGGCCAATCAAAATGACTCATTACAAAAAGAGAAAAAGAAGGGAAAAAACTTGTCAAGACCCCATCTAATAAATATAACAAATAAATACAACAATTGTCATGAAATTTGGGTCAAGAAAGAAGGCAAAAGACTTTTTTTCAATCTATATTTTTAGATTTTTTTTGACACCATATTACTGAATAGATTTTCAATATATTTTATGCCAATTTGCATCCCATTTTTTTCAATTCAATTGAATCTAAATTCAATTTGAAATAAATTTTAAAAATTCAATTCAATTCAGGTTGCATGCAATATCATTCAATATTTTCATTCAAATGGAAACTTGATTTCCATGAGATCAATTCATTTTTCCATTTATTGATCATTACTAATAGTGCACAACAGTGCAAAGCCCAAGTACGTTTATCAATTTATCTTTCATTCAATTCCACTTTGGCTTAAGCCCTAAATTACTGTCCATGGATTTGACATCATAGAGTATGAATCAATTGTCCTCCTCTGTGCACCATCATTCATGATTTTTATTGGTGGACCTATCATGTGTGTTGTTTCTTTAAAAAATGTCAATGTTATATGTGGAATGATGTTTGGTGGAGGGCATATACCAAGAGGTTGATAGAAGTAAAATTGCATGCAGTTTTGGATGTCTGAAAATCCTAATGAAGCATTACCTTTTAGAACTTTTTGCAAGCTCTCAATCAATGCACCAATGTAAGCAAAAAGTGGAAACATATTTTCCAACAGGGCTTCAACATATTTGAGGGCTATTTGGTTTAATTATAGCCTACGAATTAGTTTCTAGTGATAAAATTGACTAAGATTGTTGGCCAAAAAGTCAAGCAATAAACCCTTGTGTGTAGTATGGCCCCCAAAAGACATTTCTTCTTGAGGTGATCATTGTTAAATAGAAAAACACAAGGTGAGAATTTTCAAAACTGAAATAGTGAAACAAAATCAAGCCAGGCATATGGTGTAAATTAAATGCATATAAGGTAAGAGCACCATTGAAATAAGCAATGTGACCAAAACAGGGATCTGGCTTTTCATGCACTTATTTTTCCTTGGAAAACAAATTGTTCAAAACTCAATTTAACTGGAATCACAATATTTCATTTTTAGTAATTTTTAAAACATTTGTGGTAAGTTAGCCCAAAGTTGCCACTAAAGCACTCATGGAATGGCACTCAAGAACCTTAAATTCTTGAGTTTTTTAAAATAGTAATTTTGGACTGTGGCCTCCAATAGTTTCACATTTACAAATGTTTAGATTAATGCGTACTTAAGTTTTCACATACTCCAAGCTAGTTCCTCGCCTACCACTAGCTTGTTCATCTCCTTTGATTTAGGATCTGGATTATTATTCATTAAGTTCTTGAGCCAGTGCATCTTCTGGTTGTTCAAATATTTAGTTTAGTATTTTTCTGTTTGTTGTATGTGTGCCTCATGATTGTGTATGTAAGTGTACTTGGCTTGCCACTTGTATGTTGCAAGGGTATTGTTATACTCTAGTTTTATTTATGCACTAATGTAACTAGAAGATCAGTGCACACATTAGAGTCCAGAGAGCACATGTAATACAACTCATGTGGTTGTTGTTCTTCATAATATTATTTGCTGATCTGCACACCTTGTCATAAAAGAGGATCTTACCTTTGTGTGTAAAGATTACTGTAATAGTCAAAGTTTGAAGATTCAGAGTCTCTAATATGGCCAAACAAACAAGGTTCCCAATATCAAAGGTCCCATGAGTGCCGCCAAAACTTGAAAATAAACATTTTTTAAATGACCGAGTTATGTTTTTTTTTAAAAATAAAATAAATTAAATGAATAGTAAGACATAAATGCTTACGTGGGGAGGGAAAAACCAAAGTTCCAAGGCTTCATTTTTTTAAAATTGTGCGGTGATTTTCTCTGTTTTAAGGCTCACTCTGTAGCATTGCCTCCCTTGAGGAGTAAGTTGCATTTAGTTTCACTTTCCTATGCATGTTTAACAGGTAGCATGCTATCTTTAAATCACATGGTGAGATCAAGATTACACATTTTTTAAAAATAAATTCTTAAATCACTTGAAATCATTACGTTACCAAAAATTATGTACATTTTTTGAGACCAGCCTATGTCTCAATTTATGATACACTCATGGTTTATTGTGATCCTACCTTAGAAACTTGGAATCAAATTATCCACAATCGGGCATGACCAATGTTATATGATGTACATGTCTAAGTTAGGTGCATATAAAAACTTGGAGATAAACTGTGTATATTGTGCATAGGCTAATATGAGAACACCAAACCTTACAACTAGTGCATTAAACTCCTTTTACAATTTTTGGCTTTGTTGCGTGCCTTATTTTCATTGAAGCCCCACTAAATTGACATGGACTGCCCCTGTCAACATGAGATTCACAGACTATGACCACACTCCACCTGGCCCAAAAAAAGAACTTTTCAAATTTTTGATGCATCAAAATTTTAAACACCAGTTTTGGCTAATCAAGTGTTTAGGGGTTAAAACTTAATAAGAAAGCCCTGGAGAAAAGGGATTTTCTGACAGCCATGAAACCTGTCAAAGTGAAATGGCAGGTCTTGTTCAATAGATGACAATTGGACCTATTCAGATGAGCACCACAAAAGGGCAAGCAGAGGCTACTTCCTAACTTCCTAACTGACAAGGTGCCACAAGACTCAGTCTGGCATGTATACATATTCACTATGGTCCCCATAATTTCCTAGAGTCAATTTTCAGTGCTAATCTTTTGTTACCCTTTGGGTTTCAATCATGTGCTCTAGAGCTCTTTCTATACAATGGAGAGTTGCAAGACCTGAAGTTGTACCTGTAGATAATAATGGTTGTTTGTTGTTTCCATTGTTACCAAGCAGGGTGTGATTTGGAGAGGAAGGTTTACCCAGATCTATTACTCTATTGGGTATCAGAATTTTTGTGATCAAATTTTGATCTTGTACACCCAAAATACAAATTCTCGCATCTGGTTGCTGATGTCAATGTTCTTTTCTCAGTTTTTCCAACTCTTGAGCTTTGTAGTTTGTGTCTAGATGCCAATCAATAATGGCATGTGCATTCAATTCACCAATGGCCAAGTCATTACATTTCTTAAGGAGTGCATGCTGAATTCATCAGTGCCACGAAAGAATGTTTTTCTTGCCATACATAAGATTGGTTTCCTCATTGAAAGTGCAAAATCTTTGCCTATTTCTACAATTTTAGTGTAAAAGTGTGATGTCAATGATTTCATGTAGAACTCTTGGCTACAGCAAAAGGTTGGGTGCCCATTTATTTCAGGATATTGATCCATAAAATTGCAGTTCCACATGTTATTTCCAGCCTTATTACATCTATTCAACATTGAGAGTAATTTTTGAAGTAGATGATTCAAGGTGTTGCAACTATGTTGAATCATCTAGTAATCCAAATTGTACATTTTGAAACATAGGGTGTGGGGGACATTGATTCATCATTTGTCACAAACTCTTCAATCATGTCAATAATGTGGTCCAGTTGCTGAAGTAACAAATTGTCGCTATGGCACAAATTTGCCTTCCAGAAAAACCTGGCCAACACTCTACACACAACGTATATTTTCCAAGGCAAGAAATTCGCACTTTTGCAAACAAGATGAATGATTACAAGGTGAACATACGAGGAACAGAGGAAGAAGTTGAGGAGTCTCAGAGGGTAGAACTGAATCACATAACTGCCCCACTCGTAGCTCTTAAGTATCCACTTGAGTTGCGAGAGCATTCATTTCCAAGATCACACCGCTTTCTCAAGTCTGCACTTGCTCTCAAAGCTGAGGTCAGAAAAATTTACTCTCAGCCTTCTATGTATGCTTCAGTGGTTCTAAACTGCCTTTGTGTCATGCCTAAGTTCCATGCCTGCTTCAGAGATTTCTTTCAGCTCACGATGTATGTGACGCTGCACACAATCTGGATTTCAATTGGGATGGCCATTGGCATAACATATGGGGTGAGACAAAATTTGCAGAAGTATCTAAGATCAACTTGAGTGTCTAGGACACCAAAAGTATAGCTCTTCTTGTGATGTGTGCAGCAATTATATCATGCAAGACTTGCTCGAATGAATGACTTTAAGAATTTGCAGGTGATACAAGCTACATGGATGAAGAATGGCCCAAGAGTATCTAACCCCACTTTGTATGTGGGGACACTTGGGACAGCATTCATGTGCTTCAAAGCTTATCTAACAACAGGAAGCAAACAAGATCTCATAGATTGCTGTGACATTGTAGACAGCTGCTGTGCTGCAGCCATGACTGTGGAACAGTGAGTACTGTAACTCACTTGATTTCTCATGTTTCCAAACCCTAACCCAAGCATTGAAGCATATTGTATAGTATGCAGGATGATTGATCATACTTTCCTGAATGGCAATTGTGATGTTGTAGCTTTGTTACAGTAGCAGGGTAGTCTGGGTTCCATTTCATAGCTGAAGCTCATATAGGAGAGATCATTCCCAAGCTTTTCAAGGTTTTTTCAGGATTGAGTGAGAAAGCTCCTTCAGCCGGTGACAAGTTGAGTCATTTTTTGGTGGCAAGGAGCCAGGAATGTAACATTTTTGCGTGGCCAACCTGGAATCTATGCACTAGGAGCAGCAGCTGCAAAATGCAGACACAATGAAAAGCGCCTCAACTTTTTTCTCAACCTGTTTGACAAGGTGTCTCTCTCACTTTCTTTGCCAGCATCTCATACTCTCCAAGAGGGCACAAAGTACATACATACACAATTTGGTTGTTCAAGGCAATTCTCAAAAAGATATTGGCCTAATGGATGTCACTGACCTCTGCTTACAACTCAGGTTGCCAGCCAAAGGGTTCTCTCAGCAGGTCCTGCTGAGGCTGGCCATGGCTTGACATATGAGCTTCATTTTGGGCGTGTTGGATTTCTCTATGCTGCATTGTTTATCAACAGATTCATAGGAGAGGAAACTGTCCCCTGGTGTACTCTTGTAAGTCTCAAAACCACCACCCCATGTCCCTTATGCCATTCTAATTCCCATTCTCTTCCTCTCAGGATTTGTTAACAAACCAACCTCAAAAGACTACTTGTAGTGACTGATGAAACTTTTTTGCACTGTAAGGTGAAATAATTAAGGAAAGGTTGTTGTAATTAAGATCAGCATGTCTCTTGTCTCAAGAAGATCAGCATGATCTTTTAGCTGATCATTATGAGGTCCTTGTTTGACCTTTTAAAAGTCAGAAATATAACCTCTATATCGCAGGGACCTGTGGTGGATGCAGTGATGGCAGCTGGACGAGCTGGAGCCACACTCACGTCAAGCCCACTAATGTACACATGGAAGGGGACTCGATACTTGGGTGCATCACATGGGTTGGCAGGCATCCTGCACATCTTAATGCACTTTCCACTGAATAAAGCAGATCATGATGATGTGAAGGGGGCTCTTAAGTATCTACTCAGAACCCGTTACTTCAGAGGAAACTACCCATCCAATGAACACAATACAAGAGGTGACCGGCTTGTACACTGGTGTCATGGTGCACCAGGTGTTGCTATCACATTGTGCAAGGCTGCTGAGGTTTATCACTGCACCAACAAGATCCATTCAATAGAAATTTGTCCTCAGGGTCAGGGGGGAAAAAAATGATGTTTTAAGCTTGCACACCTGGGGAGCCATATTCATGATCTCCGGCATGCTTTCTGTGAAAGCATTCACATACATACTGGGGCAGGGTTGTTATTGGATCTGTGCGTCACAAGCTCCCAAACCTTCACAATGACATTAATTGTACACATGGCAGGTATATCCAGAGGAAGAAGGGTTTCGACAAGCAGCAATTGATGCAGCAGAGGTGGTATGGCAACGAGGCTTGTTAAGACGACTAGGACTTTGCCATGGTGTTAGTGGCAATGCATATGTGTTCTTGTCACTGTATCGGCAGTTTGGGAGCAAAAAGCACTTGTTTCGTGCTCGTCAATTTGCTGGTTTCCTTCACAAGCATGCACATCACTTGATAGCAAATGGGGAGATGAATGGTGGTGACCATCCTTTCTCTTTGTTTGAAGGCTTGGCAGGTACAGTGTGCCTATGGTTGGATGTCACAAGACCAGACAACTCCCAATTCCCTGCTTATGAAATCTGATACACGCCTAACCATTTTTTGACAAGGTACTTACAGAGCTCAGTCTCTCTGTTGTAAGTATTGCAACATTGCAGGAAATTACAAAAAATTACCTCAAATGGCGAGCCATCATTTTCAGAAAGCCTACTCTTTGAGCCTTACATATTGGTTAGTATTCCACCTGTCTAGAATATATGAGAAAACTCTAACCACCATACACAAAAGAAAGAAGATGCAGAGTATCAACAGAGGTTTTGTACTCCCCGTTGCTTAAGTGGGACTATAGTTTCCATGATTAGATTACACCATTCCTTGCAAAAATTGTTGTGATTTTGTTGTGCACACCATGACATTCAAAAATGCATTAAGCTCCCGTAGGTGAGGTGATAGACACATGTAGCGAAAATAATGGTTTTTCTTTTCAATTTTTGGATGTAACTCAAGTTGTAACTTGTAACCAGTTGGTTGTTGGCCTTGGACAACTAGTCGTTTTGTGTTCTTTTATGGGTGATTAAACCAGTACTTAGTATAGGGTAGTGTGAAGAATAGGCTACTAAGGAGCTCATCGCACAATGGCTATGCCCTTGAAATGACATCCATAAGGATGATAAATATTCAACATACTAAATTGGAAACACTTGGTGGTGGATCCTTCAGTTATGCTGGAAATGCTTCTTTAGTGGACTTCACATGACCCTAGAATGTAGGGATACAAACCTTTGACCCTTTTCTATGCATCCTAGTTTCTCTATGAGTGTTGTGTGAGTACATACATTTACACATGCCAAATTGGTCCTTGTATGTCTAGTATCATGGAGGGGGGTATGAATATGGTCTGGGTATGTAACTAAAGTGATCAAATAGGTGTAAATCTGGTATTAAAACCTAAAATATGAGACAAAATATAAATTTGGTATCAATCCTATTTTTTAAAAGTTGATAACAATGGATATCAACTTTGGTCATGGTATATTTCATTACAGTTGGAAAAAATTCAAACCTTAAATTGAATGCTCCATAGGGAACTAACAAAGACAAACAATGTTCCACAATGAACCAACAAAGACAAACAATGTTCCAGATTGAACCAACAAGGACACGCAAAAAACAAACATTGGCACCAATTGCACATTGAACCATGCACAAACATATATAGATGATTGAAAATTGAAATCATATTTGAAACCTAAAAAATTTGAAGTCCAAAATGTTGTACAATTTTACAACATGTGAAATTTGAACACTACACAAAATTGATGCAAAGTGCGAAGTTAAAATTCAAAATGCAAATTGCAAAGATGAATTAAAATCAAATCCATGTCTATAAGGAATATATTGCAACAAATCGTCCTCAAAATAACTAAATTGATCCAATTTTTCTTCATGGACTTCAAGAACATCTCCTTCAAAAGTGAAAAACTCCCCAACATCCTTTTTTTTCATCTTCCAACCAATTCTTGTATATCATGACCAAGGCATTCAAGTTTGTGAGCCCAAGTCTACAACAACACAAATTAATCAAGACTCTAGCCATAGAAAATATCCTTTTTGTTTCAATTCATGAACTAAAAATTGTCAAAATTTGTTTAGCAAGAAAGGTCACATTGGGATATAACCTAACATAATCTTTTCACCAAAGCAAAGGTGACCTTGCATCCTCATTCAAGTTCATAGCATATTAGCAATGAAAAAAAGACAACTTAGCTTAAAGTAATTCCTCATCTACCTTTGCACCTAAAATTGGAGTATCAAAAAAAAATTCATGGGCCATCTACATCTAAAGTACAAATACCTACAACATGCAAATTCAAGAAATGGTTGCATTTCACAAGCAAGTGGATCAAGATTTTATTGTCATATTTTGCTATCTAAAGTTTAGCCTTGCCATGGCCAAGAAAATCAATGACACATTTCAACCCTTTGAACCTTGAATCTAACATTAGGGCCAACCTATCGTGAACACCTATAGTTGTAATAGCCAAAAATGATAGAAAAGGGGCCAACACACCCACTTTCTCTACAACTATATGCCCATACAAAATTTCTAGTTCATCATCAATTGTGCCATATGCAAGAGGGGGCACTTGCACAACGTGATGATTGTAATTAACCCTTAGTTTCATGCGTATGGTAATGGCAACATTCAAAGCATCAGAAAGGAGCCAATAGCCTTTTGTCTGATTTAAAACACATTGCTTCACAACTAACTTTAATGTATCCACCATAGCTTGTGCAATGGCCCAAGTTAATTAATCCACTAGGCATTCTTGCTTGTAAATGCAAAGATTGCTTGCACTAAAAAATGTTAACTATTGCATATATATATTATAAAGCCTCTTGGAAAAGACAACAATACTTGCAGCAAACCTTGTTTTCAAGGATTTATGTTATAAGCAACAAATACACAAGAATTGAAGATCAAATTTTCAATGCATCATATCCCACAATATAACTTCCACATTTTATTCACAACATATTTCAAGCAAGAAAAGTTTGTAACCTCACAATCAAATTGCATTATGTTTCATGCCCAATCCCATCTAGTAATTAAAGCAAATGAAAAATGACCCTCTAGGTGCATCAAACAACTAACCACAATTATCATCCAATGATATTGGGTGTTGATTTTGGTTCTAGGAAGCAATATGACTTGTTGAATTGAAGTGGACATCCATTGATGGAATGACATGCAATGCTTGAAAATGTAATAGTGATGAAATAAATAGGGTGGGTGATGGACCTAGTTTCAAAGAGAACAATGATTACAACCTATAAATTAGTGGGCCACCACTAATGGAAAGACATTAAATGCTTGAAAAGAAGCCACATTGCTTGGACAAGCACTATGGGTGGTGGCAGTGGTTTTAAGAAGCAATATGACTACTACAAAAGTAGTGGATAGTAGTAATGGAAAGATAATGGGTGATTAAAAGAAGCCATAATGCTTGGACAAACATTGTGGGCGGTGGACTTGGTCCTAGGAAACACAACAACTATTGGAAAAGGAGTGGACCACCACTATTGGAAGAACAATAGTGCTTACAAGGAAGCCATCATGCTTGGACAAGCACTACGGGTGGTGGCAATGGTTCTAAGAAGCAAAATGACTATTATAAAAATAGTGGACCGCCACTAATAGAAGGATGTTAGGTTGACAAAAGGAAGCCACAATGCTTAAACAAGCATTATGATGGCAATGGTTATAGGAATCACATGTATTATAGTGGGAAAACGGTGGACCACAAAAAATGAAAGGATGTTGGGTGCTTAGAAAAAACCCACAATGCTTGGACAAACATGTGGGTGGTGGCAATGGTTTTAAGGAACACAAAGGACTACTAGCAAAGAAGTGGACCACCTAATGGATGACAAAGTATATAGGTGTCAAGCCAAGGAGATTAGCTAAATAATGAATGACTAATACAATTCATAAATCCAAGGACTTCAATGATAAATCCAGGGACTTCAGACCATACATGCATATACATTAGAATCTAGCTAAATAATCAAAGACTCCAACTTGGTGAGAAATGAACAATTTGGTGAATGACAATACCTCTACATGTTAGGCCACAACTTTGAGTGCTAAGTTAAAACTTGTGCTAGAAGAAAAAGGATTCATAGCACTTGAAATCATAATAACATTTAAAATAAGGACCAAAACCAAATGTCCACTACATACAAACAAATTGCCCATATGAAAAGACTAATTTCAAACTCAATGATAACAAAAATGACCACAAAATTTGAACATGTTAAATGTAGAGTAAATAAAACCTAACTAATGGATATCTATGGCAATGCAAGTTGCAATGTGGAAGGCAACACTATACATACCATCTACAAAGTCAACCGTTCAAATTTGCTTGTGGGTGACAAAATTGATGTAGTGAATTGAGCCAACCCTTGACAAGGGTGTTTGTAAATCCATCTTCGAGAACACAAAATCATGACCTACATGCAAGAACAACCCACCCAAAATGGTGAAAGACCCAATGTGGGTGTTAATGGATAGAAAGCAACTAATCTTGACTGTCACAACAACCATTACAATAGATGCAAACATAATTAAAATGAAAAAAAAGGTAAGCAAGAAACATAAGTTTATAAACTAATACTCTCTTTGAAACCTTATAAATTACATCAAGGCCATGCAAATCCAATGCATGCACATTACTAGACCTATCATTGCAAACCAAATGGAAAAAATGTGGGTTAGGAATTACATAGAAATTTGTCCAAGGCAATGGTAGGTAATGAACAAAGTACATGCATTAGCAAAAAATCTGATGTCATGTTTTAATCCACCAAATATAAAACTAACATCACCTACAAGCAAGAACAATCCATTCTAAATTAAACCATTGTCTTAATAATTTAAATGCAATTTAACAAATGTGAGTCTTTTCAATTACATCATTAACTCAAGCATGCACAAAATTGATATTGGTTACACATTGACCTTGAAATGCAACTAGCCACAATCCATGACATAGGACTAAAAATTAGCTTTTTGATGACTAGTTATATTCAAATTTGTTTAATTACAACTTCAACAAAATGTTTAATACATCATCACTAGTGTTACAAGTTCAATGATTTGATGCACAAACCTTTGCACCAAGCTACCCAATTTGATGCACTAAACCTTTCATGCACCAAACCTTCACACCTTTGCACAAGCTTGCACAAACTATTCTTCCCAAATCATGTAGTGATAAGGTCCATCCTACATGTTGCAAACAAGAAAACTTCTAAGATCAACATCAAAGCTTCTACAAATGCATATTCATATGTTAAATCAAATGTTGCAACATGAAATTATGTTTTTTAAAATTCTAATACCTATGAAAAAAATGTCAAATCAGACATCAAGATGCATGGGATTAAATTTTTGTGTTCAAAACTTTGGTGTAAATTTATGATATAAGATGTCAAGTCTATCTAGTCCTCTGTCTTGGAGGTTGGTGAGAAATTACCAATGTCAACAATATAGAACTTTGTAGGTTATAGCTAGCTTGAAATAGGAGTTTGATACTTGAAATTCAAACTAATGTTCTCCTATGGCCAATTTTGCTAGTTGTAAAACCCCTCTTTGTAGATAACAATTCAAATGCACACGTTTTTTTCTTGGCCTAAGCAAGTGAAAGTGGATGTTACAGATGCATGTGCGAACTTTAATGCACATGCTCCTTCTTGTCGTTCTTTCAAAAACATCCATTCATTCCTATCAAGTGTGCATCTTCATGAAAGTTAAGGTAATGGCCATATTTTGGAAGCAAGTAGATGCAAGCTATAGTGCTTCACTTTTTGCGACCTTATGGACTTTCTACAAAATGTACTTTATTCAAATGCCACAAACACATTATAAAATCATCAATTTGACAAAAATATTTATGGATTAAAATTGCTAATTTGAATAAAAATATGTATTAAAGGGAAAAAATTAATAAACATACACCAATCATATAGTAATGAATTTTTTAAATGGACATATGGACTATAATCCAAGTTTTACATTAGCACTCAAATGCATTTTTTGTTATGATTTCATCTCAATATTTTTTATAGGGATTCAATATATGATACATTGTCATGCCCGTACATGGCCTCATACATGATGGCCAATTACGGGCATGCCCATCATGCCTTTTAGGGTTAATGTATGCTTTTAAGGTGAATGTACATTCATAGGTGACTATACGTTATTAGGTACTTAGGGTTTCAGTTTGTTGGCGACTGTATAAAAGGCCAAGCCCTTCCTTTCTTTTTTTAGTTTTTCTAAAATTCCTTTGTCAGGAGAGTTTCCTCCATAATTAAATAGCATTTTTAGATGTTCA
>Ga0116229_10010256_pt1 | contig 14093 bp, 9 predicted proteins | sample S1TSphgellanicum_3_FD_87313 | JGI IMG/M metagenome (GOLD analysis project Ga0116229, IMG submission 87313) | Host-associated microbial communities from peat moss isolated from Minnesota, USA - S1T2_Fc - Sphagnum magellanicum MG | ecosystem: Host-associated > Plants > Peat moss > Unclassified...
CCATAATATTTCAACAACCATAATATTTCCCATAGCCCAAGTATATTCATAGTTATGAATCTATCATAATTATGCCACAATTTTACTTATCATAATGATATGTAGGAAAGAACAATAAATACTGGAAAAAATACAAAAAATAAAAATAAAAGATCATGGTTCCATCTTCTACTATTCTACTCTCTTGTCTTTGCACTCCCACATTGGTACCCACTATTGGAGAAAAAAAAAACTCCCACATAAATTTTAATTCCAACTCAACAAGGTAATATATGCTACCATGTAACTATTGATTCACTTGCTCTGTCCAACCTGTTTTAAAATAAACATTACAATTTTACCTACTCTTCATGCTTATATGGCTTGATTACTACAATACAATCTTGCCCTTAACAATGGGGTGAATGCATTTCATGGCATTAGAATAGGTATGGGGGATAAATTGAAAGAAGAAAACATTACACCTTGAATCATGATTGGTGTGTATTGTATGAACCATTACACCAATCTCAAAGTCCAAAATATTTTTAAAATCTTTGCACAAATATTGAATCTGTGTTACAATGTTTGTATGCATACTACCATTACTTTAAACCCAATGTCTAAAGTTTTTTCATGTATATATAACTTAATTCCGGAAGCCTTTTGAAAAGTCTAGAATTAACAATTATTGGCCATTTGAAAGTTAGCAAATTTGAAAAAGCACTAAATTCACTAGGGGGCCAACAGATGTTATAACAAGAAATATTCCCACCAAATATATATCATCAATTTCTTGAATTTCCCAAAGCGGTGATTTTTTTGAGATAAACATGTAGTTTTTATTTTATTTTATTTTATGAAATTAAAAATTCACCGTAATTTCTTTTTAAAAAGCACAGTGTGTGGCCATACATCATTAGTTTATTTGACATTGATGGTGAAAACAAAAAAATGAAAATGGCAAAAATTACATTCATATTTTTTTTCTTTGCATCCAACATACAAAAATAAATTTTAATATTTCAATTTCATTAATAAGGTTTATTATTTCGTAAATGTCTTCATTTACCAATTATTCTTTCATGATAATCCATTTTATATTGAAAATTGGGGAGTTCAAAATTCATTGCATTCATAGATATTGAAAATTGTGATTTATCTTATAATACTCAAAATCTAGCATTGTGATAAATATTTGGTTACATTAAACATTTAATATCAAAAGACTACATTTTTTTGTTACAAATATGAATGTAATGCCCTTGGCCCCAAGGGTAAGGTTTTTTTATGTTGCAATATAGTTCAACTAAATTTTCATCATGATTTGTCCCATATTTCAAAATTATTCTTTTTCCTATCCATGTAGGTGGAGAATGTCATGGAAATAATGTAGGTATTTACACTTGAAAAGGGTAGATTTTAAAATTATTTTAATATATAAAACATGGGCATGAAAGCTACATGCTAATTTGCCTTTTCATATTCATGTAGGTGAGAAGGACAAAGGAGTGAGGTAGATAAGCTTGGAAGAAGTAGGTTTGGAGAACCCTAATCAACATATATGGACACCATTTTCAAAAAAAAAAGGCTTGGAAACGAAGTTACTATTTGACAAAACATAGATCCCACAAAGAAATAAAATAAGTTCATTTGATATCTAAACTAATTATTCATAAATGATTCTTGCTCACATGGATGATTGTGTTTCTACCACAGCAAATGTTGATGTTATATTTGCCTAATATTATGTGAGAAATTAAGATGTTGTCAAGATTTTGTTCCAATCACTTGTCATGAAAAAATAATGCAAGTTTCAATTATTCTACACATTGCTTTTAGTTTTTGACTCAACATTTTTAATTATAAAATTTGAGATATATTTGCTTGCAATATTGCAAGGTTTTTAATCCTTGCCATTTGTTCCAAATATTCTTCAATATTAGGTTTTCAAACTTCCACTATATTCTTTGTAGAAATAATCTTGACAACACATATAAAAAAATTTGAATTAAGAAGAGCAAGCAATTAATATTGATTTTTATGTACTATTTATTGACATGGACAATATAAATTATTATATTTTTAGTAAATATGTTTGAGTTATGATCTATTTATTAATATTATATATGATGGTTATTTAATTACATATTATACATGTAAATTAAATTTTATCAGTAAAATTACAACTTATTATAATCATATTCAAATATGATTTTTTTAATCAAAAAGAGGTTTAAGATGTCTAAGAAAAATATCATTTATTTGATCATAAGAAGTCTTTTACCATTTGGAAGTTGGAAAATGAAAGAAAAACTTTCATTTGGGGGCCACCAAATGATGCAACAATAAATAATATAAATAAATTTATTTATCTTGTTTATCAAGAACATGGGTTCATGGAGTAGGTTTTTTACTAGCTTGTGCATAGTGAAATTATTGTCTTGCTTGAATTTACAACAATGATAATATGGTTCATGGAGACTAATTGAATGAAACTATTGATGTTTGCATGTCTTTGGTGTGCTTAATTTTCTGGTGTCTCTCTCCTTTTGCTCTTCTAGTGTTTCAATGCTTGGAAGAGGATGAACAGCACGGAGGGCCACACCAATTCGACACCATGGTGTTTAGTAAATCCAATATGACCAAGGTTTCAAGTCAAGTACATGCACAAGCAAGCTAAAAAAATTGACTATCAAGTTATAATACGTCTAAGCACTCAAGACGAAAACAACACCCTAAAATATCACTATGTTGTCAAATTTACCAGTTAATACAAAGATATTGTGGCTCAAATAACCTCATATGCCACTAAAATTTATTGGTGACATGAATAGGCTATGACCCTGAGCTATCAAAAAGTTGGAAGGGTGTCATGTTTTAGCATTAATTATGCTACTATGTTACCAAGGTGCCTTTATGAATGGAACATGTAATGCGAAATCCTGCAGCTATTTTTCAACATATTAGGTGACAAAATAGTGACCCCAAACCGAACTCCAACTTTGTGTTTCTTCCATTGTAAATAAAAGAGAATTATGGTGAAGAAGAGTTATTAGATGACAACATTATCAATGCAATACTAATTTTACAAAGTTCTCTTCTTGATCATCAAAGTACTTTGGGCAATGAAGGCACTATTATTGCCAAGCTTTTGCCTAACTTCTCTTTCTCTACCCCCACTAGCACCTACACTTGTTTCAATGCATGTAATTATGACCTCCTTCCACACTCCATACTCCTATTGGGCACCAAGTGGTGTAACTATTAATGAAAATCATTATAATTTTCATGTGAATGGAAATCAAACTACCTACTCCAAGTTTTTCAATTGTTGCACACATGTAGCAAAATTATTTATGATGATTTCTTAACTCAAAAACCCATAAATTATAACGAATTTTCCTTAATGATGTGTTGCCATCCCATTTGTATGTTGTCATGCATGTTTGTTCTAATTTTTATACCAAACATAAATAATATAAAACAATACAATATTACCATTAAGAATCTATAATTTTGACGATAATAACAACTTGATAAATTAATTTGAAATCTCCAAAATCTCAATCATAAACCTCAATGACAATAAAATATAACTAAGTTCAAAGATGAACGTTATTGTATATGCAATGAGTTAAAAATATTCACGTGTTGTCAATTTTATATGTATATTATATATGTACTCACACATGTATATTTTTACATTCAAGTTCAAATTATTATATTGGTTTTAAATCGATGAAGCATAGAGTGACAAATAAAATCCATGAATTTTGAAATTAATATGTTTTGTGTTTAGACTTATAATTGCATACATCAATGATGTCAAGTTTAAATACAAAAACATCATGCAACAATTGTATTAGAAAAACAATTCAAATCATGTCTAGTATAATATCATTTTGAAACAAATCTTCAAGTTTGGTAAAAGATTTCTTCCCACCACATTGTGATTGGTGAAATAATATTCAAGGGCGAACTTGGCAATGTGGAACCCAATGTACTTAATAACAAAACATAAAGTACATCAATCAAGTGAATTACATTAATGTACAATTAAAATGGAAAAAAATATATAATTGCTTTACATATAATTTAATTGAACATTGTTATAATCCATAAATGTTGTGATTATCCCAATGAATACAAGACATTGATCATTGTAGAATATTAATATTATTCTTGTAACATTGAGATTTGATTTATTTTTTCTTATTTCCATGTAGTGGTAAATTGGGAAATTATACTAATAAATTAATTGTGAATCATTTATAAGAACAATGTTCAACTTTGTCAAATTCAACATTTTTACCCATTTCCAAAATATATATATATAAATATTAAAATTTTAAATTAACTTCATAATTATATAATTATGGAAATAAATAAGGACCATGGAAAAGAAGTTGAACCTTGATATATTAATTCCAATTTAATATGTGTTTTCATATATTAAACTCCATTTATATGTAACGTTGTAACAATTCATCAATGTGTTGATTTGCATGATGATTTATTCAAATAATTTTGATAAATTTCAAAAGATTATGGCCATCCAAATTTTCATTTCAGTACCTTTTTTACTTAAGAAAAAATTCACAATTTATAAAGCAATATTATTAATTAACCTTACATTGCACAAGAAATTTTATTTTTAAAGTATTTTTTTCAATTGATGGTTAAATGTTGTCCATTAGAAAATAATATTCTAAAATTTCTACCCAAATTTGCAAATAGGAATACTAACAGCTTTTTATTAATTATAGAGGTCCATGTCTATATAAGTGATTATTAATATTAGCACTAGAAGAAAAACACTTTTAGTTGCCTAAGACAAGTCAAAATATGGAGTTTTTCTTCTAGTGTAGGGAAATTATTGTAGAAAAAAAACTTATTCTAGTGAATAAAATTAATATGCACCTAAATAATACATCAAACTAATTAACAACCAATATTGAAATGATGCTATGAAATGTTTATTGAAGTTGATAATTAATAACAATGTTGGTTAGTTATTGCATTTAGATCCTGTAAACGGCCAAGCCTTGAATTTAAATGTCTGAAATTTAAATGGATGAAACAAGGTAAACCTTTTCATCCATATAACATCATCTTGGTAGCCCAATCTGGAAAAAAGGTGGGAAGGAACATTTCAACTTGTGAAAGCTATGATTTAGGGTTCTCAAGCATCTTTCTCTTAGAGGGAAGTCCTTGTTTAGTCTGTTTAAGTAATTCCTCCCCAACCATAGTTTTGTTTGTGTCCCTATTATCTATTCTCGAGTTACTCCTCTTCATTCATGACACCAAGCTTTTTCATTTCATCTTTTTATTTGTATCATTGTTGTTGTCTTTTTCTTTCTTCCAATTTCGAAAACTCCAAATGTGGCCTTCCACAAATTGGAGCATCCAAAAGGTGCAAAATCTCACAATGTTATGTGGCGTCCAAAAGTTACACAAACAAACAATGATATACAACATCCGAAGGCTGCAAAATCAAACAATGCTACTATGAGTGTTTTGTGCACATTTCTTTTCCTTCAATTTTCTTGTTGTCAATCCTTCAAAACACAATAATCAATGTGTTTTTCATTTGGATTTCACCTCTACACTAAAGATAGGACCCTGCAGCTTCCCATCTTTCTTGTGAGACAAGGTCATGTATGAATTTCCAACCTCTCAATGCTTCTCCTCCTTTGCCATCTTTCTTTTTATATCTATTTTGATTTTTGCCCACCTTATAAAAAGAAATCAGGTAAACACCACATCTTTCGAGTCATCATTCAATGAACATAATGACATGTTATTCATTATATGATTCTTCATTTTGATTTCTTCAATACATTATTTGCATTTAAAACCCTTAGTCACTCATCCAATTGAGTAACAAAGAGCATAATTTTAATACCCAGTTACTAAAAATCATTAGACAACAAGAAAACCGGATGTCTCAATTTCACCCCATGGACTTTCTTCCATTTCAAATACTTTCCATGAAACATGTTTTCTTCATACCTCGTTTGTATTTTATCATTACTTTAGTTAATTAGTTTCCCTACTATCATTTCAAGTGTTGTAGTTGATTCGATAGCATGACATGGGAATCCACATATTGAAATCGTCAGCACCTAACCATTACATGGCTGATGGACAACCCTAGGATGTTGCGAAATCAAATAGTCTGGCATCTACCAACTTGACATTTAAGTAGAAAGCAACCTTCCAATTCCATCCCAGGAAACGATCTAGGGATCGCCAGATCATCCATTTCACCATATCACAAAATTAAAAACTTCATGAGAAATCAATTTGGCAGTTGTCAGACCATCATTTCAAAATAACTCGTGGACACAATCTGGCAATTGATAAATCATTTTCCCACAAAGGTTTCGTCTTGGTGATCTGGCGACCACTAAATCAAAAAAACAACCTCGTGGTCATTAGGTTGTTGTTTTGTTGCTTTCAAGAGAAAATGACCCAACAACCACCAAGTTGTTATTTAGTTATTTTTGTGAAAGGACAACTTGGCGATTGCTAGGTTGTTCTTTATTTACTTTTGCAAGAGGATGATTTGGTGGTCACCAAGTCATCCTTTCGCTACCCTCACGAAACCAAGGCCTAATGGTGGTCAAGTCTTCCTTTTGTTAGCCTCACGAGAAAACGACTTGGTAACCACCGGGTCGTTCTCTTGCTACCCTCATGAAAGCACAATATGGCGACAACCGAATCATCCTTTCGCTAGCCTCATGAGAAAAAAACATGGTGATCATTGGGTTTTCCTCTTACTTGCCTAGCGAAAAAATGTCTAACGATGGTTGGGTCGTCCTTTCGCTAGCCTAGTGAGAAAACAACCTAATGGTTACCAAGTTGTCCTTTCGTTAACATGGCTAAAAAATGACCTAGTAGTCGTGGAGTTGTCCTCGCACTAGCCCCATGAGAAAACAAGTTGGTGATCACTCAGTCATACTTTTGTTAGCCTAGTGAGAAAACAACCTAACGGCCGCCCAGTTGTTTCCTCACTAGCCCCGAAAGAAAATGATGTGGTGGCTATTTAGTCATACTTTCGTTAGCATTGCAAAAGAACAACTTGACAATTACAAGGTCCTCCTCTTGCTACTTTCACAAGTAGATTTTTTTAGTATATTAAATATTTTAAAGAATGATAAATGTAATTAAAGAAAAATATTGTAATTTATTTTTTTCATCAATCGAAATAACTATTACCTTGTAGCTTTCTGGAATACTATTGAATGATAAATGATAACATTTGAATTGACTTCATTATTAAAAAAAAATTGGTTGATTCCTATATCTTAGGCTCTCGACTTAATAGAAGCATTCTATTCAGGTTTGATGGAAACCATGGAAACATTGAATTCCAAAAATTTAGTTGATTTGTGGGAGCCAAAGGACAATCCTGGAAAACTTCACATTGGCTATGTTATTTTTTTAGACCCGTCTACTTTTTCTATCTATGGGGCCCAAGGTGATGCACCCCTAAGCTCCTTGATAGATTCAATTGTGAGTCGAAGGTGAAAACAACGAAAGGATATGGAGTTGAGCATGTTCCCTAGCTTATAGCACTTTGGGGGTAGAAGGGTGTGCTGGACCTCTGGGATGGGGATTAGGACGAGTGGAAAGTGGGTCAATTATTCACAAAGACCTACACAAACCAAACAACAAGTTAGTTGGTGCATAGTTGGAGCACTTTTGGTGCACGAACGAACCATGGGTAAACACAAATTCACAAGACTCACCACGGCCTGGACTTGGGGGAAGCCTCCACCTCCCCCCTTATAGTATTCTCTATGCGTGGCCACTGGGCTTGCACCTAAATGTCATTTTGTACTAGGACTCCCAAGTTGGGAGTCCCAAAATTCCCGAAATTGGGACTCCCACAACTTTGGAAGCCCATAATTTCTTGTGCATACCTTCAACTGAAATACTTTTTAAAACATAGATGTAGCTCTCATTGAAAGCTTTCCAACGATATGTGGCATGCCACCTGCACACAAGTAAATCAAGGTGATTCTTGATTTTTAATGGTCAGGAATGAAATTAGTAGTTTAGATCCCGGCTTTTCTTTTGGCCATAACTTATGTTTTAAGTACCCAAATGGGTCATGCAAGCCCATTTTAGACATCTACGTTCCAAGAACTTTCCAATGATAAAAGAAAATCTTGAATCTAATGAATTTTGATCCTTGTAATTACGTTCTGAAAATTCAAAAGTCCATCGGGACTCCAACTCCCAAAGTGCGAGTTCACTTGGGAATGTGAGGATTCCTTCACATTCTCCTACACTCCTAAGAGCATGAAATGTGATTCCCAGGTTTCATTCTTGGCTCGCACCTTTGTAAACCCTTGCCTTGGTCACAAGCCCAAGGTTAGGGTTGCGACATAAGGTCTAGAGGAATTCATCATTGTCTCATTAGAGATTATATTCCTTTTGTACCAAGAATAGGCGTTCTTTAACCCGACTCCAACATTACAAAATTGTAGATTATATGAAAAAAAATGCTGCTTCTGGTTCATAAGCCAAGTGACTGTTAGATTAGAGCATATTAGAGATGAAACTATTAATAATCTTACTACAAAGAAGGTGGTTTGTCTGAGTGCAGTTTGAAATGTTAACACATCTGGAAAGCACTAAAATGACCACGTTTTTACTGAAGGGCTCCTTGTGTTTTTAGGGGGTGAGTCCAATGAGAACTGTAACTTACTATTAATGAAGATGATGTGGCAAGCTTGCGTAATTTAGAAGGCATGCGCCAAAGAGAATCCCTACCATCCAAGCGTAATAGTTGGTGCAAAAATGAATGTGATATTTTAGATCCTAAAGGTGAATTTCCTCACAAAAGGTTGTGTGACGACATCTAATATGAAAGAAGCAATTTTGGACGACATTCTTGGTCATGATCATGTCAGCTTGACCATTCTCTACTATCTTGGAAACATCTTAGCAGTAATGACTATTTGGAAATGGATGTTAGCTTAAACAACTATGGAGGGATTTTTGTTGAAGGAGCTTTTGCGTTCATATAATGAAAGCTATGTATTTGAAGTGGATGTGGAAGGAATGACTGGTGTGAAGAAAAAAAATATAGCTTCAATAATAGAAAATGGAAGAAGATCGTGTTCATAAATTCCATCTTGAGGATAAAAAAGGTGTTGAACAAGGAATCTTGTTGTGGAGTAGGGGTGGTGATGTGTTGTTCCTTAAACTATTGTCAACATTTCCCTCACCAAATGAAAGGAATTCTTGAACACGAATTCGAAAACAAGTCATTTGAAGAGAGATCCGCCCACATGTTGGATATTCCAAGAAGGCTGCATCGAAGAAGAAATTGCAATTGTGCAAAATTTTTGATGCTTCAAGAGAGGGATGTTTGTGAAACTGCTTATTACAAAATCATGTGAATTTCTAGGTCAATTTACATGAGTTACAAGTAGGAAAGCAAAAGAAGGTGTAAGATTCTACCACATCAAATAATGGGAATCAAAAGCAACGAACCCTAGTGATACAAGCCAAATCAAACATTCAGTCCTTGATTGAATAATGTGTTGATGTAATGCCGCATCAAATGAGGGGAATCGGAAATGGAAGAGAAGAAGTTTGTCTCCTTCTTCCAGATACCTGGAAGGCAATGCGAAAGCATAGTGACCAAGTAAGCATGGAATGATTCATTTTTGTTGTGTTGTATGAAGACTGTTAACTTTTCAATTAAAGTTTCATTCAATGGCCACTAGATCAAGTAATGAAATGCTTAATATTGTCTTATTCAAGCATTGTTTACAAGTTGATTTTTCACGAAATCTTATAATCTTGCAATTCTTGACTTTTTTCGACCTAGTGGCCACAAGGCCTATAGAATAACATGGCTTTAATTGAAGTTGCAATAGATATTTAATGTTCTTATTTGTCATTTTGAGATTTTGTTTCCCCTCACACTTGCATATTAGCAAGGAGTTGCAAGTTGGAAATATCTTATAGTCTGCTATGAGCCAGTTGAGAAAGAAAAAAATCTGAACATGGATGTGCAAAAGAGAGGATTTGTTTTTGCCAAGTGTACCGTTTGTGAATCCTTGAAGGATTTGATATCAAAAGCTAGAAAAAAAAAACCCTTGTGTGAAAGAACATGAAATTAAATTAAGGAAACATATCATTCACCAAAAATTTTGTCGACATTTATATCACACTTAAAAAGCTGAATATGTGCAATCTAAAAAAGATTTTTTATGGGTAGTTCATGATAAGATGGATCATTCTAAAACAATTCTACCCCAACTTCAAGTGAACAAAATGGTGTCCAAGTTGGGGTAGTTGTTTAATGACATTGATTAGAATGATTGCTCATGGACATGGGGACAAAGCCTACACTCAATATTGAGCTTTGGTCCAATGATCCTAATTTCACAATTGGGTTGCTTCTGCACTTGTTTCATAGTCTTGAAAAGGAGCTAGTTAGGAAGTCATAAGTTTTGTTTGAATTTGAACCCCATAACACATTCTTACAACAAAATCTGCAAGGAAGTTTCGATTATTTGAATGCATTGAAGCATGTAAATGAAATTGTGGTGTGAAGCCATTGCAAAGGAAACTACTTCTTTAGGTGGACAATTGTGTGAAAAATAACAATAACTGTCACCTGTTGGTGTTTCTTTCCTTGTTAATTGGCCATGAAGTTTTTGAAGAAGTTTAATTGGGGTTTTTTGTAGTTGGGCACACACATGAAGATATTGATGGAAGTTTTGGATATTTGTTGATGAAATTGAGAGAGCAAAATAATTATGGCATGGTAGATTTAATGAAAGTTTTCATGTTTTCCCAAGATCGTCCATTCATTCCATAATTCATTTAGGAAATCCCTGATTTCAAATCTTGGGTCAAAGGATATTTGAATGATGGTTCGAACATCATTGTTAGTCATATGGAGATGCATTTGTTTCGGTTTTTTGTGGAGGAGGTAAGGTGGCTGGTGATACAATACAGAACATTTCCTATTGATTTTCTTAAGAGCTTTAAAGGGGCTTGGTTGTACGATTGTGGAAGGAGCATGGCATTGGATGGCCAAAATTGTTAGTGGGGGTTTCGAATCCTATTCCATTTCGCTCGATATGGGGAAATGATGAATTGAGGGTAGGCGAGAAATAAAGGTTCATAAGTAGTAGGATTTCAAAGTATATTGAGTTCTGGAAGCTGGGGATGTTGAACGATGATTCGTATTCTAGAGTTATGGGTCTTTATGTGAAATACTTGGAGAACACTTTGGAGGTATTATCAAAACCTATCTCGTAATAAAGTTATGTTATGTTGGAAAGCTTATTATGAGCACACATCCATTCCTACCATTGTAGATGTTAACCTTAAAGATCTTGTCATCTATCCATACGATGGCCTTAGAAACATGTGCCCTTTTTTGAACACTATTGCATACATGTCTTTTTGTGACTTGTTTGTTGGTAATTTTGTTTTTGTGCGGCCTACAAACCCTAAAGTTTATCCAATGTGGATGGGAAGGGCCGAAAGTGATGTTGTAAGAGATCAAGAGAATGAGAATTATGAAGTCTATGTTCAATTCTGGGTTCCTATGAGATTGGGAGCCAAAAATGATGAGGAATTGTATCATAATTGTTGGTTGAGCAAGTGGAATAGTAATCATGCAGACCCCAAACAATGGGTCGAAATATCTTGTGTCATGTTTTTTTTTTCGGCTAAAAATAATATAATAATTCATTCCATGGTAAGTATTAATGCGACCCATGCATCTAAGGTAAAAGCTAATCTTGATGTAGTTGACAATAACTCATGTGCATTGTAGTTGCAAGTTGAATTTTTTATGAACTAATAGAAATTTTTGTGCTATTTTATGGTCGTTACAGTAGGTTTAGTCTTTTTTTCAAGTGGGATTTCAATGCTTTGGAATTATTCAATTTGCCTATGGGCGTTCATTGAGGAAAATATTAATGTTTATCCTCTTTATAAACATTCCAATGTGCTGACCTCTATCAATATGGACATTGCTTGTTTTAAATTGTCATTTAAAGTGTGCATGAAAAATATTATAAAGGTGATGAATGGAAATTTTCTTTTTAATGTCATGGGTGGATGAATTTTTGATCCACATTTGGTGGCATTAATGATAAATACAAAACAAAAGTTGAAGTCATGTATTTAAGTATGATTTGTTGTTGGCAAGGTTTAATTTTCATTTCAGCCAACTAGTTCAATTTATACTAAATTCAATGAATTTTAATTTGAAGATATTGGTTGCAATTGACAAAATAGGATGAAAATGATTACTTGAAATTTGGTGAACATCACATCGATTAGACTTGAGTTTACAAGTTTAAGTTGACATAAAACATGTTTGAGTTTACATGTTTTTGTGTAAATTTTATGAAAATTAATTAAATATGCTTGAAATTCTAATACTTTGGAAACCACTAGATAATCATATTGAATTTGAATGAAATTTCAAGTTTTTAATGAAAATTATGAAAGTGTGTGATGCACCCCTAAATTCTTTGATAGGCTCAACTACGAGTCTAAATGTGAAAACAACGAAAGGATAAAAAGTTGCGGCACGTTCTTTAGCTTGTAACATTTGGGGGGTAGAAAGGGCGTGTTGGAGCTCCGGGATGGGGACTAAGAAAAATGACAAGTAATTCAATTCCTCACACGGACTTGCACAAACCAAACAACAAGTTGGTTAATGCATAGTTGGAACACTTTTGGTGCATGAACGAGTCACGGGTAAACACAAACTCACAAGACTCATCACAACCCGGACTTGGGGGAATTTAGCACCTTTTTCCTTATAATATTCTTTGTGCTTAGCCATAGGGCCAACACCCAAATGTCATTTTGTCCCAGGACTCCCAAGTGGGAATCTCGAAATTTCCAAAATTGGGATTCTTGCGACTTTGGAGGCCCATAACTATGTGTGTAAACCTCCGATTGAGGTGAGGTCTAAAGCAAAGTTGTAGCCCTCATCAAAAGATTTCCAACGATATGTGGCATGCCACTTGAAAGCAAGGAAATTGGGGCAATTTTTGACTTTTAGTGGTCAGGAGTCAAATTGCCAATTTGACTCTCGACTTTTCTTTTGGCCATAACTTATGTTTTAAATACCCAAATGGGTCATGCCAACCCATTTTAGACATCTACGTTCCAAGGGTTTCCAATGATATAAGGAACTTTTCAATCCAATGAGTTTTGACCTTTGTAATCGCCCTTTGAAAATTCGGGAGTCCATTGGGATTCCAATTCCCAAAGTGGGGGCTCATTTGGGAGTGTGGGGGTTCATTCCCTCACACTCTCTTGCACTCCCGGGAGCATGAAGTGTGACTCCCGGGTTCACTTTTGGCTTGTGTTTTTGCAAGCCCTTGCCTTGGTCACGAACCCAAGGCTAGGGTTGCAATAATGTGTGTTGGCATGGTGGGAATGTCACCTAAAAAGGAAGGGTCCAAAAATAACGCGACCCCTCAATCGTGCTCGCTCAGACAAAATGTGAATGGAGGTCTAACTATCAAACCAACAGCATAACAACGGCACTAATCTGAGTCCTAAGCTTTTGTTCTCTTACTCCGCTAAGCCCCCAATGAGAGGCACACATTACCAATGTAGACTCCTCTTTTTTGGTCCTCCACAGACTCAACGATTGCTTAGACAAAACCAACAAGCCAAAATCTTATATGGTAAGTTTCATTAGCTCAAAATTTACAGAGTTTCTCCCGACAGCACAAGCTTGCTTCATTCCTGAGTATTCATCAGACATCTACCAATCCTACTTAGCTAGGTCATTGGCGCAGCGGAGAGTTACAACAACCCAGCCAAGTTCTCACCCAAAATAGACATAAGGATCCACAGGTGTATCTGCCTCCGAGCTCAACTAACATCTTTTGCTCCCCCTTCCAAAAGTTCTACCACCCTCCAAAAGATCCCCCAAGGCCTGCAGTCTGTCCTGCCATAAAATCCGACTTCCCCCGTCAAACCTCCATCCTTCCTACCTTTTTCCGCCGCCATCTCCTTTTCTCATCAATGCGACGCCATCCTGCTTCATCAAATGCGCCGCCTTCCTCCTACACTTCCCATGCACTCCATGCACGATC
>Ga0116229_10010257_pt1 | contig 14093 bp, 7 predicted proteins | sample S1TSphgellanicum_3_FD_87313 | JGI IMG/M metagenome (GOLD analysis project Ga0116229, IMG submission 87313) | Host-associated microbial communities from peat moss isolated from Minnesota, USA - S1T2_Fc - Sphagnum magellanicum MG | ecosystem: Host-associated > Plants > Peat moss > Unclassified...
AATCAAGTGCCCGAACAAAGAGAGAGAGAAAATCGTGGATGCAGTGTTTCATCAGAGAGGAAGGAAGCGCCTGCTCTGCCGAGCCTCTTCCAAACCTAGAACACTAGGAGGCAGGACGTCACGGATCAAGTGCCCGAGCAAAGAGAGATAGAGAGAGAGAAAACCGTGGCTGCAGTGTTTCCTTGGAGAGGAAGGAGGTGCTGCTCTGCCGAGCATCTTCCAAACCTAGAGCCTTAGGAGGCAGGACGTCACGGATCAAGTGCCCGAGCAAAGAGAGAGAGAAAAGAAAACCGTGGTTGCAGTGGTTCCCTTAGAGAGGAAGGAGGTGGCCGCTCTGCAGAGCCTCTTCCAAACCTAGAACCCTAGGAGGCAGGACGTTATAAACCCCCTTTAAAGTCAGTCCTAAAGCATGTGTCTTACTTGATGATGTAATTTCTAGTCCCTAGTATTATTGTACATCATGAAACAGATAGGGAATAACCAGGCCATTTTTACCACTAATTTGACTCTTGCTAGATTGGTCGTCTCAAAAGCCGCCATCTCAAAAGATTCCATTAGAGCAATGCACTTGATCCTTTCTACATCATCTTTATGATCACCAACAAGTAAACGATCATCTACATACAACAAAATGATCAACATGTTTCCATCAAGATCTATCTTGAAATACATGAACTTGTCATCAAATTCACTATGATGAGTAAGACCAAGGCTTTTGAAAATTTTGTCAATTTTTTTGGTACCAGCAAGCAGGCTCTTGATGCTTGTTCAAACCCATATATTGCCTTCTTGAGCTTATAGAATAGATGCTCCTTTCTGGCCACCCACGAATGCACCATGAAAGATGAATGGTAAGTGATTAAAAAATAACTTTTATTGGGTTCCAGTTCCCTTGCTAACCATGGTGATTACCTCAATTCCTTTTTTTCTCTACCTACCTATTAACAATCAACTCCTCACACAGCATTTTCTCATTGATCCGCACCAATTAGGAAGTCAAAGACTTGAGCTCTCTAAGGTAGAGATCTACACTAGTTTCTTCCAACATCTATAAAGAATCAAGTTTGTTCTTAAGCTAAATTATTCCAAACATGTTTTTAGGTTCATACATGTTGCATAGGAAAGACTAGCATAACTTTTGGTCTTCCATGTCAAGAATACATAGAACAACATTGTCTTTCACGGGCATGATGAGTATGGCTAGCACCTTACTCTTCTTTTGTTGAGATTCAAAAGTGTTGTTAGGGATTCTAGTTGTAGCCACTAAAGGTCCAATTGGCACACTACCACTCGTTGCAACTACTACACCATTGCTAGCAATTGTCAAAGGTCATGTTGTTGCTACCACTGGTGGTGCTCCACCCCCCTTTGATGTAGATGCAGCACTACCAACAATTGTTGAAAGTCATGTTATTGTTATTGCATGTAGCAATCCAACCCCACTTGATGCAAATGTTGTTGTTGAAACTCCATTGGGGCTTTTTGCACTATTATCATCATTGTTAGCTACCAAGTCCCAAAGTCTTTCAATCCTAATAACATGCTTAATGCAAAAATTCCATAGAGTGTAGTTTAAACTACCTTCAAGCTTTGTAGCTTCATAAATGATTGATGTCCTCTCTTAATGCATGGTTGAGTAAGTTGCACTACTCACAATGCAAGTGACAATCTAGTGTCTAGATACCTGAGAGCTTGAGTCATGAATCTAGAGAACAAAGGAATGCTATGATACTATGTTAAACTACGATAATATTGGCAGTGAAAAAAACTGAGCAACTGTGGACATTTCTTCAGAAGACTCTTCTTCCATGATCTTTGTGTTGATATATTTGTTCAACCGTTTTCAATTGAAGAGTGCACAAAAAACAGAGTTTCGCAATTTATCGTAACACTCCATTTGTTGTGGCAATGAATTTCAGAAGTGGTGAGCAGTACGATTGAGATACCATTTGATCCAAAACAAAGAAAATAATTGCATCCTTTTGGGTGCCAGCCAACAACACTGCTTTCTTGTTGAATGATCATCAGGCATACTGCTTCCTCATTGAATGATCATCAGGCAGTTTTTACTGGAAGACACTGTTGAATGTAGTCACACAGATGGCCTCATCAAGGGTTTCAAAAGTACCTAGTATGTGAGTCAGAGAGCTGACTACTGTTGGGCCTGTCTGGTTGCATGGCAGACGAAACGCACCAAAAAAGCTGGAATTGTTGGCAAATATGGTGATTTCCATTCTAAGGCTTCTTTCTTGTTTGTTTTAATGTAGCCTTCTGGCAAGTCACTTGCTGTAATCTTATCTCAAACTTTTCGAAAGGTATGTGGAATGTTGCCTCTAGGAGAATGAACTTGGAGCGGAGTTTTCCTTTCTCATGATGAGCAAACTTCTGTGGATCAGGCACGAGGTATGGTGCCAGTTTGAGGAAACAGATTAAGAAGATGGAGGTCAGTCAGCACTCGAAGTACTTCTGCGAGTTTTGTGGAAAGGTAATTCCTAACCTGCAGTCCAAAAATGTCTTGATCTGGCAGCATAGTCAAACTATTTCATTCAGAATGTTTTAGTTTCTTGGTTCTACTTGCCTCCTGTTTCATGGACATAATATAGACTTTTAGGCACATGTTGATGATCCTTCTAATCGGAAAACTGGTGAATGTATGAGAAGGGCTGGTTAGAGAATTTTGCAGCTAGTGGGGCAGAGGTTAGGTGGCCTTAGTGCCAGGGTTCCAAAGTTGCTGTTCTCTCTCTAATATTGGAACTGGGAATTCTCTTGCATGTCTGCAGTTTGGTGTGAAAAGGCTATCTGGAACTGCAAAGACTGTGGAAGGTCAAGGCTGGTGGTGCCTACACCCTCAAGTAAGTTCATTTGTTTGATTTGTTTGATGTTTTTTGCAATCTAAACAGGACTTTGCTTTAATTTTCCAGAGATTTATAATGGATGTATGGAAGCATAGACCCATATGACCTATCTCTTCCCCATGCATTTGGACTTGGCAGTTCAGTGGCTTTGTCCAATTGCTTTCAAAGTATACCACACAATACCAAGGGCAAATGCAGATCTTAGAGTGTCAGTTTTTCTGACGAGCTATCCTATTCACACTTCAAGCGGTTTCAAAAAGCACCTATTGATTGGACAATTTTGTATCTTGTGCAGCACGGCAAGTGCTGTTACTGTGCGAAGTACAATCCACTGGCTGAGGGAGCAGACTGAAAGTTAGAATTTTAGTTCAGGAGGACCTCATAACTACTAATGTGACTTTAGTTGTGCTGGAATTTGAGATTCTTCAGCGTTTATGCCTCCGTCTTGTTAGTTTATACAGGCTTCCCTGATTTGTGAGCATTCTTCTGCAGTTTTCAGTTTGCATGCTGCAAATCCTCAGATTTGCTGCAACAATGACAAAGTGCATCAAAACAAGTGGTATTCTATGATCCTCAGCTGAGCAATTCAAATATGTTTTTGACAATCCTTGGACTCCACTACCTCATTTAACAACCACCCAAGTATGGCATAGTTTCCACATCGGAAATTTATAACCTGATTTTTGTCTTTTCTGTCATGAAACTTGGGTCTGGTCAACTGTAGCTTTACTGCCTGTACAACAAACTCAGAAAGCCCAAAACCCAGATCTAAAATATTCATATTACATCAACCTGACAAATTTATGATCACCAAATTGGAGCACAAAATAAATGCCATTTCTTTACAATCAACACATGATAATATCAAGATGTTGGTGGTTCATAGGCAGCTGGCTAAGTATATAGTTATCTGATGTGCTGCCAGTAGACCAAACAATAATGTAAGTCATATCCAAGAAGAAGAAGATCATCACAACACAAAACACATTCACAGAGCACACATGCAGTAAAGAATGCTCAGTTCCAAGCAACCCATATAGTGTCAACTTGCTGGCTCAATCTTGGGAACGATTGTAGAAGGACCACCTCCAGCAAATGCCAATCCTAAAATGTCATCAACAGACACATCAGGATCAAGGCTAGGAAACCGCTCCAACTGCTGCAGCCCTTCTCCACATGGTTCATTATGAAGCCCCTGCATTACATCCTGTAGAAACGTATCCAAAGGCTCCATCTTACTACTGTCATCCACTGGGACATTTAGATGGAGTCTTTCATCCTGTATTTCTTCCACCTTCACGGTTCCCCCCTCAGAGGGAACTCTAGCCAAGCTGTGTGTATCATTTGGCAGACGAACTCCAGTCGGCACAAAAGGAGCCTCTGAACAACCATTCTTTTTTCCTCTGATAACCTGCACATGGGACATTTAAGGGTCTATTTAGACTAGGCAGTTGAGAGACTCTAGTCAAGAGCTGTATGCTACAACATCTGCAACACCTGTCTGTTTTACAGCAGATAATTTAGCTGATCAGAGAAAGCTCTTTTGTATAGCCGTAAGTCTATGTGAGGCACTTTTGGACACCGAAATCAACATGAGATCAACTTTAGAGATTGATAATTGCAGACTAGCACTTGCAAACCTATTGACTTGTGGCAGACACATAAAGAGCTTGTTCACGTTACATTAAGCATCATCAGAGAAAGTCAAAATCAGAGGGCAGCAACTTAACTACCTTTTAACCATCCAATGCAAATAATCTGCAGAGCTACACAAAGAGCCTAAACTAAACTTTCACAACAATGGAAGCAAGGAGCTGCTTACAAATTTTTCTTGTAGATGCCTGTAAATGATTAACAAATCTCCTTCTTCCAGACCATGGGCTTTCACAAACTCTCCTGTAAATCAATACACATCATGTGCTTGATAAGAAGCTAGAATAGAAAAAGCTGTGGAAACAACCAACAAACTCTCCCCACTATGTGTTTTTAAGAGTCCCACAAGCTTCACTCAGAAAGACATTATCCATACATGGTAGACTCAGCACAAAGGCTGCAACAACTGAATCAACAGATATACTCTGGCAAAAATTTAACCCATGGAAGTTTCAAACTTGTACATGGAGAACTCAGCCATGATTGAATAGCACAGTGTAGAAAATAGAAAATTCACACTTACCAGTATTCTCCAACAAGTACATACGGCTCCTGTTATTTGGCCAGTATCTGCAACAGATCACATTGGTATTATACATGTGTCAACTGGATTCATAATCCAAGGGATTGAGCATTCAACACAGGGATGTCAAGATGCTGTTCAAATGCCAGAGTCTTGAACATTCAAGATCTTCCCATAAGCTGATCCAAATGGCATCACACCACAGTCCCAGCCCAAAATACTATTGGGATCGATATGAGACAAACAAGAACCCTACCACAGCATGGAGTAGACCACTTTCCCATTTGAGCAACATATACACAACTTGTGTGCATATATGACTGGTATTTGAGCAACATGTCTATAGACATAATTATTACAGGAAACATATACATACTCCAAGTCCAGTCCCCTACCTGTATCTGAATGTCCATGTCATGCCAGTATCAAAGTCCTCCATGGAAACTAACAACCCTTCTTTCAGCGTGAGACATGGTAAATGGGCTTCAGACTCCTTCTATACCACAAAAACAAGCTGCCAAAATGAGAACAAAATCTATGAGATTGCAGAGAGAACTCCAATAACATGTTGAAAGGTAACACTGACAAAGAATGAGAAACCATATACGCAAATACTAAACCATCACAACAGATAGACTGCTGCAAAAAAAAGAAGCCTCTAACCTTGGGTAAGATGATGCGTCCTAGATTTCCAACATCACTGGGTCGTAAATCTTTTTGCAACAAAAGAAGCAGAGAATCTGTCTTCCACACCTGCCCACACAGATAACACCCACACTTGATTACAGACTGTTGGGATCATCTACAGTCCCATACGGCATCTTGGTCCCTTAGCCTAAAAAAGTATGTTTGCTATTGAAGTTTACAAAGCTTTCCACCACAAGAACACCTAGGGTTGTCATCACTGGGTCATCTTAGAAATAGTGAATTAGTTCTGATACGTGTCACTTTGGATCAGAGCGACAGTCAAAAAGCTACAGTTTTGACCAACAGGGGGATCAGGTGGAATTCTATCCCTGTTACACACATGCAATAGAACTCGATACACAACAGATCCTGCATTCCTTCTTTCGTGGACCATGACGCAACAGCATGGGAATGGTTAGATAGCCTGGAGGTTGTTACCATCTCTAGTAAAACTGGGCACGGAACTGGATGATGGTACTTCTTGCATGTGTAGGATGCAATTCAGTCAAATGCAGTCCTTGGTGTGACCCCTCCGGCACCTTATTCACGCCATATCTTAGCCACATTCATGATAGCAAGGGTGTACCTGGCCTTTATTTCTAACAGGCGCCCTGGGCTGAATTGGAGAGTTGCCCTGATGTCTGTCACTAATCCCTCCTGCACCTGGTAAGCCCGTCCATGAACCACAACCCAAGGAAGACATAGAACCCTGACTCACACTGCGTGAAACCACCAATGATTGACGCTGTTGTGCAATTCGATTCTTGCGTGCTGCACGCTTGCTGGCAGCTGGAGACAAATTGGAAACGTCATCTGCATAGCGTTCAAATCCTGAGCCTGCTGTCTGCAAAGAAGCAACTGGTTGATGCACAATCATGTCACGGATCATCAACCTATCATTCGGTGGATTGATCAAATTCATCACAGAATTACAGATGGTGGGGGAATATGTTGTTATTTCCCCTGCTGCACAACTGACAGTCTCCCTCGGACTGAATCCAGAATCAATGGCTGCAGCTGCAAACAGTGTACCTCCATACATCCTGCAAACCTTGGAATCACGATGAAAATGGACAGCTTGTGGAGAATGCTGAAGAGGAGGCTCAAATGGAGACAGTGGCCTCTTCAAACCACTGCTGTTGTTAGCTTCCAATCCATTCGTGACTTGTGTATCCAAGGATACAGGAGGAGTAGTATTATGCCCATGTGCGCTCACATTGTAATCTGGGACAAAAGCTGAAGATGATGATGCTTGAAGAAGAGCTGGTGCTTGCAGTTCGCCAAGGCTCGCAATGCACTGAGACATTGACAATTCTGAGTTACTCTTCTCCCTGACCCACAACTTGATGTAGGCAATCAATCCCTTCATACCCTTTTGTCCACCCCCGAGCCTTTCAACAGCCTGATTCAGCAAGGCTTCATTCACTGTGGTCTTTTTGAACATGGCTCGCACCTCTCCATCCTGAAGGAAGGAAAGATCGTCCAGACTAAGATCAGTAACAGGGACAACATCGTATTGATCTGCAGACCCTCGTGAGTTGCTGGATGACGAAGTCGCAGAGTAGGATGCAGCCGATCCAAGGTGCAAACTCAGGTCCCCACTTCCAAGATCAATCAGGCCTGGTTGATGACACATCTGGAGAGATGATGATGATGAACTAGGTATTATGCCTTGAAAACAAACTTGAGATTCTTCGTTTCCTCTTCCCCCAGCCATTGAGTTCTCTTTTTTTCCCTTCAAATCTTCAAGTGCAACTGCCAGATCTGCCCACTCTGACCCTGCCAATACATGCTCTCTTGGCAACTCCACCTGCCCTCAACACTCCACGGCCTTCCTTCTTCTTCTATTGTTGTTATTCCTCTCCTTCTCTGAACCTGCTAACGATTGAGACCAAGTTCTCATCATTCTGAAGACTTTCCTGGAAACCTCTCAAAACCCAAAGACACATACATACGTACATACATAGCTTCCAAAAGTAAAGAAAACATCACTGTCCTCAACCCCAATGTTCTACATTTTTTTTGCGTATGTGTGCAGCAAAAGCAGAGAGTTGGGTAGCCTCCAAACCCTATCATCAATCAAACTAACTAACTACAAGAGCTGCTGGACTCTAAAACAGATGTCAACACCACCTGCCAGATTCTTGGAAACACATCTTCAAGAGACCTAAATCTCTAAGAACAAGGTAAAAAAACAAAGTCGCATGATCTCTCCCTCTTCAAGCTCTGAAAAATTGCAACAGGCGAAGAATCCACCCAAAAACAAAAAATCAAAAACAAAACACCCACTCACGAATTGAATGAAATCCGCGATGACGATGAGACTACAACTTGTGATCGATCACAACTGCATATCACCGAAGTCGGAGGAAGAAACTCTAGTCGGAAGCCCCCTTTTTATTTGGGTTTTTCTCCAGGATATGGCTTGCTATCACAGCACACAACAAAAAGGGATATAGATCTCCACACCCAAAAAGAAAAACTCCAAAACCATCACCATCTCAAAACCAAATCACACAAACTCAACTTCCTCTTCACAACATCCACACCCACCATCTCTGAGAGAAAAATGCTGTTTGAAGCTAGACACCAAATCCCCAATCCTTAATACCACCATCAGCACCTTCTTCTTCTTCTTTTTTCTACAATCTCTTCTTACAACAAGAGAGAAAACTTCAATTTCAATGAACCAAAAGACCAAAACCAAAACAAAAACAAATGATTTCAAGAGTCTACTACAACAAGAAAGCAAGCAAGAGAGCAAGGAAAGAGTTGTAAGAGAGAAAGTAGGTAAATAAGTCAAGTAAGTAGCAGCAGAAGAGGAAGAAGAAGAAGAAGAAGAAGCTCACAATCTCAGCTTGGTGATGAAAGACCAGCGACACCAGCTGGTCCAGAAGAATCCCATTCGCAAAAGATGTAATCACAAGATTGGTGGCAGGACACACAAAGCAACACAACAACATAAAGACTCCAACAAAGTGTACTGTGTAATTTGTTAAGAAATGAGATAACATTTACAAAGTGTACAGTGTGACTGTGTATTTGTTATGAAACGAGATAACATTTACAAAGTATACAGTGTGACTGTGTACTTTTGTTAACAAATGAGATAACATTTACAAAGTGTACAGTGTGACTGTGTATTTGTTATGGAACGAGATAACATTTACAAAGTGTACAGTGTGACTGTGTACTTTTGTTAACAAATGAGATAACATTTACAAAGTGTACAGTGTGACTGTGTACTTTTGTTAACAAATGAGATAACATTTACAAAGTGTACAGTGTGACTGTGTATTTGTTATGAAACGAGAAAACATTTACAAAGTGTACAGTGTGACTGTGTACTTTTGTTAACAAATGAGATAACATTTACAAAGTGTACAGTGTGACTGTACTTTTGTTATGAAATGAGATAACATTTACAAAGTGTGCAGTTTGACTGACCTCTTTAAGTGTTCTTCTTTAAAAGGAGATTATTTTGAGTGGCACAATTATGTGTTCAGGTGAGGATCCAAAATTGGGCTGTAGGCTCCCACAATACCATGTGATGTGGGAGCCAAGTTTGTGTGGGTCCCCTCCCCCTTCTCCCTCCTCCTCCCAAATTCCCAAAACCCACCCTTCTCAAGTTCCTTAATTGTTAACCAGCCTTTTTTTTCTTTTCTTTTCTTTTCTTTTCTTTTTGGGGAAATGTTTTTGTCGAAAAGAAAAATTAAAAAACTAAAAAATTTGAAAATGATTTTTATTTTTATTTTGAGAGTTTCAATGGCAAGAAATGACCCCCAAAAAAAGAGTTTGAATTGCCAGATTTTTACATTTGATTTTTTTTTAGTGAGTAGCTAGAAACATAGAAAGATGATTAAAATTTTTGGGTCGTTCTAATGACGAGAATTCATCAAAGCTTGTTTAAGTAGAGTAATTTTAGATTCCATAAATGATCCTTTTGGATGATAGTTTAATTAATTCCAATGTAAAAAGGAATAAGAAAATGTTTTTTCAATCTTTGTTTTCTTCATAGAGGTTTTATTTTCTTTTTCTTTTTCAACATCATAGTCATGGGCAAATTTTTAATATCTTTTGTACCAATTTGCATCTCATTTTTTTTTATTGAGTTTGAATTCAATTCAAGTTGCATGTAATGCAATTCAATATCTTCATTCAAATAGAACTTAATTTTCACAAAATGAGTTGGTTTTTTCCATCAATTGATGGTCGTTGGTAGCAGTGCAAAGTTTTTCAAAACATTTGATTTATAATTAGATTTGATTAAATCTTCCTAGGTATGATGATTCATGTTCTTAAGGATGATTGTCATGTTGATTGCATAAAAAATTATTTGAAAAAACATTGATCATTACCTTGTTTAATTATTTGAAATTTTTTGACACAACCATGATTCATTTGAGAAGGAGAGGAGGCACCTTATGCATTGACATATAAATTTTATCTAGGCCATTTGAAGGTCACTCAAGACATGAGTTCTTGGAACCACCCCTTTCAAATTCCTTGCCCAACATTAAGATATGGTAAAATTTTAAGCAATTGTGATTCATTTGAGAAAGAGAAGTGGCATCTCATGTGTTTAAGCAAAAAAGTTACTAAGGATGAAACATGGTGCCACCTTCCACATGCATTGCAAAAAGAAAACCCCCAATTTTTTATTATTTCATAAAACATTTGAAAATAATTATGTATTTGGAAAGCTCCTTATATCCATGAATAAGCCTCCTAAAAATATATCTTACAACTATTTTTAAATCTAATAAATTTATGGAATAATCTTATAGGCAAGCATAATTTCCCTAGTGCACTTCAATAGGTGTAAGAAGTAAGAACAATCCCCCTACTATGTTTCATGATGTGTGTATGTTTAAGTTTGTGATAACATTCACCTTGTGTTTTACAAACACATGGATTAAGGCATTTTCAAAATGTAGGGCTAAACTTGATTATCACCTTGTCTTTGGCTCCTTATTTTGGGAATGATCCCACTCTAGGGTTTTACCTTACATGTAATATAATATTTTATTGCCATTTTAAAAAGTTAATGCTAAAAATTTCTATAAGGTTTGGTTGCACCACAAAATTAAAATTTCTTACACTTTTTATATGAGGTCATTAATGTATTATATTCTTAGTTGCACATTGAAATGATTATCTTTAAAATGAATAAAAAAATCAATTTAACAATCTTTCATATTATTTTTTGAGTTTTTTGAAATGAATCTAAATAGACACTCTGGCATTCCCTCAAAAAGGTTAATAATTTTTACATTATAATAAACCTACTATTGTATTACATTAGCCACATTTCAAATACCCGTGGGTTTTTTCAAATAATTTCAAATAATTAATTAATTTTGAGGATTCCATTTTGACAAATGATATATTTTCAAATGTCCATCAAATTTTTTTGTTTTCTTTATAAAAAATTAAAAATTCCTCTAGAAAATTTCAACAAATAATAAAATTAATGTTGAATTGACCCAAGTATTACAATAAACGTTTGCTTTCAAAAAAAATTTAAAAGGCTTACAAAATAAGGGAAAAAAAGGGTTCAAAAGTTTGAAGGCTCTTTGCTTTTTACATAAAAATTGACAATTCAAACCACAAGTGGTGGAAAAACAAGATACAAAACAATGTGGCAAAAATTTGTGATTTATTTCTACTAAAATGATGACCCTTTCTCTTTACAAAAGGAATTTCAACCTTTTTTTGTGTAACTTTAAATCTTTAACCCTTAAAATCAATGTGATTTTCCCTACCATTGGCCAAGCTTCACACCTTACAAAACTTTTGTTCCTCTCATCTTGCATTTATATCATCAATTAAGCTTAATGGTTGGATCTTATGTAATTGTCCAATTCAAAATGAAGTGGTTTGAAAAAAAATAAAATCATATCACATTAGGTTGCTTTCATGATGAACCAATTTCCAAAGTGAATGCATCCATCTTTTTGCTAGCTAAAATAATTTGGTTTTGTGGGTTTTACTCTTGAAGAATGTAAGTGTGTTATTGTCTTCTTCTCTCTTCATTATCTTAAAATGGAAAATGTGCGCACATCTCTTGACCCCATCATTGTGCCATTTTTGGTTTTTGACATCGCTTTCCACAATCTATTTCCTTTGTAATCAATTTTTACAAGCTTTTCTTTTCACCTTCAAATTATGATATCCTTTGAATATCTTTAACTAATTTTTGTCACATTTTGCATAATGTCTTACTAGGTGAAACATACTTCAAAGGATTATTTGGACTATTATAATTGTAATTTTTTTGGATAATAGATGAACTTAAAATGTAAAGTCATATTCAACATTAAAATTATCAATTTTTTAATTATCCATGTTGTAATAGACGTTAGTGAAAATCATATTTGAAAATATGAATGATTTTTTTTTAATGAACTCATAATGAACTTTTGAATTGATAACATTACATTTGTTACATAGATAGAGTGAAAAATGTGAACTAAAAAAATGTTTCATAGTGATGTCAAAATTAAAAATTAAACATCATCCAATTAATAGTTTAAAAGAAAAATGCATTGAAACTTTTTTTTTAGGTAAGATTTTTTTTAATGCCATTATTTTCATCATTTTAAATCATGTAGTTCATTTCACATTGAAATATTAAATTTTTCACATAGATTTTTGGACCAATCACATGTCTAATGACATTTGAATGGTGGTCTACCAATATTTTTGATAAGAAAACATAGGAGGTAACTATAAAATTTATATTTTGATAATTATTATAATAGCAAGAATTTTAGTTAATGTAAGATGTGGGCACCTCAATATGTCAAAAATGAATCATTTAAACATGTTTTTACCTTGCTAACAAGCATAATGATCAAGGTAGGGTTTAGGATGAAGCCTCTTGCTTGTACAAGCCCACCCTATGCAATAACATTTCAAAACCTCACACCCAAAGTTATTACGAATTACAATATGAAATTGCAAAACTCAACATGACCAATGTTATAAGAATGGAAACATCAAAATAATAACATTCATAACCACATCACTAATAATTATGAATTCAATCACCGTCACACCATGCCCAATGTTGTGTATTATATTTCATCCAACTATAACAAAGGTTAATGTGTCAACTAGTCATTGAAAAACTTTTTACACCTTCAAATTTACTAATAATTCAATTTGCAAAATAAATCACGAATGTGATTTAAATTAAAACAAAGCTTGGGATTCATTATTCATCATATATTATAACCTCAAAGGAAGAACTACTTGCTTACATAATACAATTTGTAGTTTTTCACAAATCTTTTGTTGAAATAGATGAATTTTGATAACAACTTCAAATGACTTTATTACCTTTTTTATTGCATTATAGTTCCTCAAATTGTGCATTCAACTTACCATTATCTCAAAACAAAGGACCCTATGGTTTTTATAATTCTATTTACATATGTGCTTAAACTACTTTGTTATGTTTATATTGGAAACATGATTTTTGTAACTACATTTTAAAAAGACTACTTTTTGTTTATTTTACCATGCTTACAACTTTACATTGTTGAATTTGTATACATTTGGAAGAAATCATAAAATTCCAAAGTTTTGGGAATCATAATTTCAAAATTTTCAATTTTAAGATTTTCACATCTACACCATTTCAACATAGTTGAACTACATAATATTATAAGAAAGATGGTGATGCCTTTTCCTAAATATGGGCCGTGGTGAGTTTTGTGAGCCCATGTAAATATGTGACTAGTCTATGAATCAAAATTGGTTCCAAATTCATTAATTGTTCTCTTATTTGGTTGATGAAGTTTGATATGATTGAACATTCAATTTGAAAAATTAATTCATTTTAATATCATTATGATTTTCCAAACCCTTTTTTGATCTTCTTGTTAGGAGCTAAGGAACATGCTTAAGTTTCTATCTTTTGTTATTAAATCAAGATTAGGGAGGTTTTTTACCACCTACATCATTTTGACAAATTTAAAGGTATCTCATAAAATCTACTAAACTTTACAACAATTAAACACAATGAACATATATTCTTTGTATTGTTTTCACATCACATAACTGATACTTGCAAAGTTGCTAGAATCAAAATAATAATAACAATGACGATGATTTTTTAATAAAAAAACTCATTTTTATTTGTCACAACGACCAGAGGGCACCGACACAAAACTCTTACATTAAGAAGCTATATACCTCCATAATTGACAATCTTTTATAATTCATTTTCATAACAAAAAAAAGGGGGGGGGAGGGGGGGGGGGGGGGGGGCAAGGCAAGGGGGTTCAATTTAAAAAACTTAAGAAAGGGGGGGAAACTACCTAAAATTTATTAGGGGGGGAACCAACAACTTGGATGGTGTAACCTAT
>Ga0116229_10010258_pt1 | contig 14092 bp, 5 predicted proteins | sample S1TSphgellanicum_3_FD_87313 | JGI IMG/M metagenome (GOLD analysis project Ga0116229, IMG submission 87313) | Host-associated microbial communities from peat moss isolated from Minnesota, USA - S1T2_Fc - Sphagnum magellanicum MG | ecosystem: Host-associated > Plants > Peat moss > Unclassified...
AAAAACCCTCTTAAATGACTAGTGTTGTAGGTTGATTTAACTAATAGGTGTAATTTCCACCTAAATTTGGGTATCACTTATTGTCATCTTGTTTCACTAGCTTAATTGACCTGTCCTAGCAACCGGTCCCCGTTCACTACAGGGTTAACATGTTTTACCATGATTTCATATAGTGAATCTGTCCTAGTTCACTCAAAATCCTAGTGAAATACAAGGTGAACTTGGTCACATCTCCTAGTAGTGCATGCACATAGGTTGTAAGTACAAGGAATTGAACCCCAAACCTTCACAATGATAAACCAAGTCCTTACTAATAGACTACACCATCAAAAGTATTCAACTTTTATCTAGTTTTTTATTTCATATGTTTGTTTCACATCATTAAACATAATGGCAAAACCTAGGTGATAACTAGTGGTTATACCTAAGATCCATATTTAATGATTTAAAATAATGGTTAAATTTAATGTCTAAACTTAGTGATTTAAAATATGGCTAAACCTAATGGTTAAACTTAATGACTTGGCTAAATCTAATCGTTAAACTTAGTGATTTAGAATAATAGTTAAACATAATTACTAAACCTAGTGGCTAAACTTAGTGATTTAAAGTAACGGTTAAACCTAATGACTTTGACTAAACTTGGCGATTTAAAATTAATGGCTTAACATAATGGTTAAACCTAATGACTTAATGTAATGGCTAAACATAATGGTTAAACCTAATAGTTAAACTTAATGACTTAATTTAATAACAAAATTTAATGGCTAAACTTAATGACTTAAAATAATGGCCAAACATAATGGCTAAACATAATGGTTAAACGTAGTGATTTAAAATTAATGACTTAATTTAATGACTTAAAGCAATGGTTAAACATAATGGTTAAACCTAATGACTTAAAGTAATGGCTAAACTTAGTGATTTAAAATAATGATTAAACTTAATGGTTAAACTTAGTGATTTAAAATAATGGTTAAACCTAATGGCTAAACTTAGTGACCTAAAGTAATGGCTAAACCTAATGGATAAATTTAATGACTTTAAATAATGGCTAAACCTAATGGCTAAACTTAATTAATGATTTAAAATAATGGTTAAACCTAGTGGTTAAACTTAATGATTAAAAATAATGGTTAAACATAATGGCTAAATTTAATGACTTAAGATAATGGCTAAACCTAGTGGTTAAACTTAATGACTTAAAAATAATGGCTAACTTGGTGAATTAAAATAATGGCTAAACATAATGGTCGAACTTTGGTTAAATCTAATGATTAAATATAGTGGCTAAACATGGTGGTTAAACCTAGTTGATAAATCTAATGGCTAAACTTAGGCTATACTTCATGGCCATATTTAATGATTCAACTTAGTCTAAACCTAATGCCAAATCTAGTGGTTAAGCATCATGGCTAAACCTAATGGTTAAATTTAAATTAAATGTAATGGCTAAAATTTTCCAAATTTTTGAGTAAATCTAATGGTTAAATCTAGTGGTTAAACATAATGGCTAAACCTAATGGTTACATGTAACGGCTAAAATAAGGTAGATAAATGGTTGGATAGGTAGGTAAATAATATGTAGGTAGGTGGGTAGGTATGTACGTAGGTTTGTAAGTAAATAAGTGAAAAAGTACAAGTAGATAAGAAACCAGTTAAATAAATAGGTGGATGAGTAAATAAGAAGTAGATATATAGGGTAGTAGACCATGTTGTATTTGATTAAAAATCATTAACTATTTTGATTAAATGTTCAACTTGATTAAAGACCATTGGTCATTTTGATTAAAAATCATTGGCCATGTTAATTAATTATTTAATTTGACTAAAGACCATTGGCCATTTTGACTAAAGTTATACAACTTAACTATGTGTATCTAATCAAATAAACTGTTATAGTCAAGTTGATCAATCAATAAATACGTGTGTCATTCAAACCCTTGGCCTTTGATCAAATCATCTTGAACCCCCAAATGGTTATTGCCTTTCAAATAGATAAATTACAATGTCAAATGACACAATCTATCTAGTCTAAATTCATGGGAGCAATAAAAAATGAACCTCTTAAAAAAACATGATTTGTGATAGTGATAATGTCTACATTTTAACTAATTACTTGCCTTTCTTAAAGTTTTATTCTTGTGTTGCAAACCTTGTAGGATGAATTTCTTAAAATGGATGATGTGTTTTTCATAGCTTTTTTTTACAATACTTGTAATGAAATTTGTTTCTTAATTATGAGTGTTTCAACTACTTTGAAGTGGTCTAGTGCTATTTTCATATAATAGTTAGTAGGGTTTGGTGTAGGTCACTAATTTGTTTGTAGCTCAAAGCTATATGCATCATGTGGATTATGTTTACATCAATTCCTTTATGAAGGTTGACAACTTTTGTTCTTGATCTGCAAGGTCAATTCTACAATTGTTGAGACAATTGATATAAAGATTGGTTTGAATTGGTCAACTCCTTAATCTCTAATTAGAAAGAAAATTTGAAAACTATATGATGAATGAACTAAAAATAAATGTGGACTTCTAAAAATATACAATTTGCTTGGATATGGCAAATGAAATCAACTTATGGGGAAGGTACAAAGGTCACATTTGCAAATCATTTCATTTCAAGTAATTAGCAATCAGCCACGGCAACATTAAAACCAATTCACTAAACAACCCTTCACAATTTAACATATTTACTAAGTATGCTCAAAATCATTTCCATGGTGGAACATGGATTCACATTTTTAGTGGTTTTGTATGGAGGCATTTTTTTCACCTTAAAGAACCAAATCTAAGTGTAGAAATTGTTCTTGTCAGTGCATAAGGGGTTCATACATTCACAAGTAAGAAACATCAAAGCCTCCCATGTTGTGTTATGGTCTTATTACTTACTCAAAATTTGAAACTCATTGAAATCATTTATAGACTTCTAATGTACAATTATGAGCTCTAAATTTTAGTTCCATCTTTATCTTATGCAAGGTTTTTCACTCGGTGTTCATTTCAATGCTAATCTTAGCATTTGGCTATAGATGGGGACTACAAAAAGTTGAAATATTTGACTTATTTGCATACCATTTCCAACTTTCAGGCATTATCTTATTGCCTTCTCATTTATCCTTTCTACCAACTAATTTACTGAGATATAATCACCAAATGTATTATTTATGATAACATTTTCATTTAACAAAGGTGCATGCTAATAGATAGTTTGAATGTTCCTTTCATGTGGTGTGCATGGTTTGATGGGTGCACAACTTGGTGGCATTAGTGCTTATCCATATGTACATGTATGGATGGAACATATACATGTGGAAACGTGTTCAAACTTTCAAAAATGGACAACAAAATAATGACATTAATGGTGTTTCATTACTTGTCAACATGTTGTAAAACTACAAGAGGTGGAGTATGCAAAACATTGACCATGTAGACCTAAGGGTCTACCTCACACATTGTGATTTGATCTAGTGACAAAGGGACAATTCCAATCATATAAGTGCTTTCTTCAGATACACCACAGAGCCACCTCTTATGTTTTCCCTCACATACACACAAATGATAAACAACAAGAAAGAAAAGAAACATGAAATTTTGAATCTCATGTCCAATCCAATCCAAGAGAAAGTTGAGTGCATACTATAAAAAAAAAATGAATGAAAATAAAAAGAAGCCAAACACTTCTTGCCACTATTTTTTGAACATTAAAGGTTGAAGCACCCACCTACAATTCTATAGAAATAGAGCCAATATGTTGTGTTAAAAATTAAAACAATCTTGGGGGAAAATAACACAACCTAAAGAATACCTCAACCCCTATGCAATATGTCACCTTCAAACAAAATCTACTTGAATTGAACAACCAATTAACACCATGTTCACAACCATGTTAGGCTTGTATGATTCAATGTTCACTCATCCTCACTATCATGATCTTCACTATTGTCTTCAATTGAGCTATACTCATCCATAATACGCTGAATTTGTTCATACATGTTATCAAGTACATTATAAACAATAACACCACCTTTTTGATGATATATTTTTTACACTACTGGAAACTTTGATGCCACTACGTGATGGGAATAAATGTAGGCATGTCCTTTTTCCTTCTCTAGCACAAAATAAGTCCTTTTTTTCCTTGTTGCTTGTAATATAGACCAATGACTATTTCATTCCTTGCCTCCACACTTTGGCCATAACCATCAAGACCTTCATCTTGTTCCACAATATGTAGAGTATGAACACACTTGAGAAGATAAAATTATGCACCTTCTACATTGCCTAGTTCTACCTTCACATGAAAATTATCTCCTACCTATAATTCAAAAGCCATTAGTGGAGAGGCATGGTTCTAGAGTGATAAGCTTCCAAGTAGATACATAGTTTTCCAACAAACAATCACTAGTAAAAAAATTGTCTTTTGCAACTTGTCTTATGCAACTAAAACATGTCGCATGCAACTGCACATGTTGCATGCAACTCCAAAATAGTTGCATGTAAGATTTTTTAATTTCATAAGACAAGTTGCAAAAGACAATTTTTCTTCTAGTGAATGTCCGGGTGCCCCATTTGGCAATGAGGGCAAAAATAATAATAATCTTTCACATGTAATAATACATTTTGAGTATTGCTAACAAAACAGATGGAATGCATAATCCTAGATCCAAGAATAGTCCTAGCATCAAAAGAAATGTTCCCTATCAACATCACCCACCTTGATTTCCCACAAAGTCCTAACTTGTAATATGGCAAAATCATATGTAGCACGTGGTAAGTTTATTGTTGTGTTTAGAAACACAACAACATCATGTGTATTTTGCAAGATGGCTCCATTGCTTTTGAGCTACTCCTTTTTTATGGCTTGTTTGAGGTAGGCACCAACACCATCATGGGGGCCTTTTCCATGGCTAGTCCCCCAATAATGCCACTCCATAGCACATCCCATTGGTAGTTGTGGGCACATAATCAAACTTGAATACCTAACCACATGAAACCAACTTCTAGCTCCCTTGAATTTGCTTACACAACCATTGCTCCAAACTATGTGGCTTTTTGGAAAAACACCTCGTCTTGTCAAGTATCCCCAATGCAAACTAAAACACTTTTGCACAAACAAGTTATTGTGTTTTTGGTCATCTGAGCAATAGTAATGGTATTATGTCAATACACATTTATTTTTTGGGTTTTGAGGCTTGTGGTATAGGTTGATAGTGTAGGTGATCTGCACAAGAATAGACATTTGGAAGTTGAACCAATGCATAGATTAAATTTCATTTTGAGAAATGAAACTAAAATTCTTAACAAAATCTATCAAAGATAAAGTCTCATCTTCTTTCAACTTTTCAAGGGAGGTTTTATAAGCCTTATCCTGCCATTGTGTTGTACATGTTGGTGCAATATGAACTCTTGAAACTTAGAAGTAGCATAAGCAAGAAATTCCCTAGGATTTTTCGTCTTCATCTCTAGCTTGAGTACTTCTTTTTGGTCTCTAGTCTTTGTCTTCCTTTTCGAATCTATGTCACTCAACAACACTATCATTACTTGTGTCCAATTCTTTATCACAAATTAGGAGTCTATGAAAACCACATGATGGACATTCACTTCGCACACACTCTAGCTTATGAAATGGATCATCAAGCTTAGTCTTTGGACATAAAAATAATCCCCACAACTTTGAAATCCGTCTATAAACATGATGGTGAGCTCAACAAATCACCTTGGTACCCAAAACACATCCTTTAGAGGGATTCAAACACACATTATAAAATCCACAAGAGCAAGGTTGATTGGATGAACCAACATGCACCTGCATTACTCACATATTATTGAAGCCAACCTTGATCTCTAACATCTCTTCATGGTACTTACAACAACAAGAATTGAAGTCTCACGATTTCCTTACAAAGTAAGGTTTTAACTTCTTGAATGCAATGAATCCAACATACACCTTTGGATGTTCTATTTTAAACCTTGTATAAAAATCCAACTGCACAATTCAAATCAAACCACAAGTATATTAGTTTGTTGCAACATAATTATTTGAAATGAAAAAACAACTAACAAAATAGTTGAGTTGAAATTGAGTATGTATAAGGAACCTACAACAAAGATTAAATGGCCACATTGTGGATCATAAGTCCTAGCCTCCTAAAGTCAAAAAAGGTCTTATATATTGATAGGTTTGGACTCAGGAAACTTGTCAAAACCTCAAGAGGTTTAAAGATTGATCATATAGGAATTTGGAGAGTATTTAGGACAAATAAGTCTTCAATTCAAAGATCATGTAATGGAGGACTTCAAAGTCCTTTGCACATGATTTTCAATGAATTGGGATCTAAGAAACAAAATATGGTCCTACAAGATTGAAATCCTTTTACATGTAAGACTAATAATAAATACAATAATTCAAGTTAGGATAGGAATAGGGTAAAAGAAAGGGCAAAGAATCATAGCTACCTAGATTTCTTGATAGAAATGACATGCATATTCCTCATATTGTTTAACACCAATAAGCCTATTGACAACATCCCTTTTTATGGGACTAACCCAAGTTTCTTTTGTTTACCATTTCACAACTGAATTTTTCACATGTTTTGTAAAGGCATCTTTTTTTTGCGTCCTATTTCCCTTCACCCACTTGTGCCCTATTTCTTGTGAATCGAACAACTTTCCCCTTTCAAAATCTCTCTTGATGGTCCTCCTATTCATACCCAAACAAGACTTCGCAACTCTCAAGCTTTCAATGTTGCTGGAGGATACCACAACAACTCCTACAACGTTTTTAACCACATATTGATCTTTTCCTACATTGTATTTCAAACCCTTCCATGTCCTTGCTAAACTCTTGCAAACAATGGCACATTGTTCAAGGTTTTTGTGGTTTACTACATACTTAGGCATTGCATGGTTTAATATTAGTTGCTGTACTAATTTGTCGAAGATATTTTTTTAATACTCAAGGCTATTTTGACTAATTAACCCATGAACAATAGAAGCAACTTCCCATGCTAGATTACAAACATTCCTATCACTGTTATTGCTTGATGAAGTAGGGACTTTTGTTGTTTTACAACTTACAAAATTTTGTAAGGCAACGATCCATTGTTTCTACCTCTGTCTAGAATGGGCTTTCCTAGTTGCAGCTTTCAACCTTTTTGCTACTAACCTTTTTGAACCTTCTCCAGGTAACCTTATTTGATGTGCATTAGCCATTTTGACACCCACGACAACCTATAAAATGCACATACAAAAGAAATAACTATTGTCAATGAAACCCATTACACTCACAAACTGTAAAAACCATAGAAACAACAATTAATCAAATCATGTACAATGTTTTGAAAATCAACTATACATCAACTCATGCATCAACTAAGTTTCCATACCCAAGCAAATTATGTTATGAAAGAACATAACCTTATTGCATATTTGCAAAAACTCATAACATAGTTGTAATCTTATTTTCACTTAGGAACACAAATTCATATTCAAAATAGGTTTTCAATTTTGGGTAGCTATGACAACAACATCAATGCTAAAGTTAGGCCTTGAAAAAAACAAGCTTCATAAATTGAGTTTTTAGTAACTTGCAACTCATCCCTTTTTTTAGAACTTTGAACTTCACTTGCATAGGACTCTTGTTTTGCAAGGATGGAAGAAAGGAAGTTTAAAACTAAAATTGAAGTTCAACAAAGACATTTGGTCATTATTACAAATATAGGATCATCACTAGAAGATTATGTCATATAATGTGGTCAAGAAAATGACATAATATGCCACCCAAACCATAATGTACACACAAAACACTCAACTAAATTTTTAATGTGTAAATGGCCCAAGAGGCCTTCACATGTAGCAATTATCAATTTGTCATATGGTTCATGAAAGTTAAATAGTCTATAATAAGCAAATTGTACACTAACCTTAAAAGAAAAGTTTCTGGAATGACTTCTTGTTACATATTACAAAGTTACACTTGTTACCAATGTAGGAAGTGATAATGAACATTAACTTGAAGTGGAACATAAATGAGGTACTTGTTCATACTATTTGTAAGATTTTCTTGGCCAAGGACTATATTGAATGAAGACAAGTCTTATGTGTACTTGATGCACACATAATTTTCTACCAATGGACATAAGGATATTGATGAATGGTTAACTTGATAACATAGTGCACTAGCAAATCATTTTGAAATTTGGGGGTATAGCTACAACAATCCACTTTCTAGCATCCTTGGTTTTCTCATTCCAACAAGCCTTCACCCTTGTTTTTGCACCCATTGCACACAAAAATCTTATTAGTGCTTCCTTCATCATTCAATTTTTGGAGAAGTTTCACCTTGTTGGAAACAAATTGCATTTCAAGACTATTGAACACCCCAAATTGTAAGTCTCTTATGAACCTATGTTTTCATGTTAATAGAAAGAGGAAACTATAGAATCTAGGTGAAGTATAAAAAACATGTGCTCTTGGTCGATGTCTAATAATTGCAATGTTACTAAGAAAATATACTAATAAATAGACGTTTGAACTCTAACCTGACTTCAACAAATGGTGTTGACACTTTGATTTTTGCAATATTTGACCTCATTGCATAATTCTCAACAAGCTTTAAACAATTATAAGAGACATTTGAAGTTCATTTCCTGTAAACATTTGAATTGTGAAGTGGCAACCTGTGATCCAAAGTGGATGAATGCACACTATGGTGGCTCACTTTTTGCGTCACAATGCCCATCTTTGCAAAGCACCCTTTCTTTGAACACCTATAATGAATAATACAACTTATGAAATTGAGAATTTGAAATTAATTATACCTTAAGAATTTGATTATGAAAATACCTATGTAATTATTTTTTAATAAAAGTACACCAACTTTTCACAGTGGACTTTTGAAATATAAAAACATGGATTGGTCAATAGATTGGAATGGTAGAAAATAAAACAGTTGATGTTGAATTCCATTCCAAATTATCTATAGGGACTCAATATATGGTGTAACATCAAATAATAAACTTTTATGTGAAAGTCTTCCCTCAAAAATCATAATCAAACATCTTTGATTAGGGACTTTTGAATGGTCAAAATTGAGCCATATTGTCATAATTCCCTAAGATAATTATTGTTTTTCTTCAATTTCAAAAAAAATTCTAGAAGTGTATGTATTTAGAATATGTAGGTGGGCTCCTATTAATATGGACTTTATTGCTTTTGATACATGGATTTTATTACTATTGAGCCCATGGTGCCATAAAATTTCAAAAACTTAACATTGTAGAATAGACTTTTTGTGAACCTTTTTTTTCCAAAAAGTGAGCCACCTTTGAGTGCATACACCCAAGTCATTGGTCCTCCTAGAAAATCCGGCATTGAAGCTAAATGCATAAAGAAAGGAAAGTTGGCTAGAAGCCTAGAGATGAATTTGGTGAACGCCTAATGGAATGTTAGAAGTTGTAGCTACAACCACATTGTCCATATCACGGATTAAAAACTAAGAACATGTATACCATCAAGCAGTTGCTACTAGCACAAGCAACCACAAGTAGTAGGTTTTGGTTATCATTAACCTTGTAAAATGTTCAAACACCTTCAATTTTAATTTGCACCACCCTTCATGACTTCATAAATTCCTACTTGTTGTTGCAAGCCAGCCACAATCCTTTTCCTTTGGTTACACAATATTGTCTGTTGCAACAAGATGTGTTAAGATAAAGATGTAACAACCCATGCATGACCATTTGACCTTTCATGGAAGGGAAATCGAATACAAAGTTTTTTTTTTCTTTTTGTTTTGTCAATGTAGGTGATGGAGGGTTTTGATAGCAATGATGATCAAGATTATAAATCTCATAAGAACAAACCTAGTTCCTCGAATGAAGATGAATGCTCTGACATAACTAAAGAGAGAAGAAACCAATGGATGAGACTCAAGGTACTTAACCATGACATTATTTCACTAACATGATCACATGCAATTTTCCATTACCTATAATGATAGCTATTATGGTGATGGTGTAGGTTGAAGGTGTTGAACATGGGTGGCTAAAGTCATATTTGAAAGAAGGTGAAAACTATTTTAAAAAGAACTTGAGGAGGAGGAGGAGGAGAAGCAATGTCTTTGATGAGAGTGATGAGCTTTTGGAACTAGGAATCGATGGTTATGAGAAGAGGTGCCACAAGTGTAAAAGGTTTAGGGATCTTCTATGCTATGATGGATGTCCCATTTCCTTGCACAATAGTTGTTTATAGTTAATGTGTCCATGGATACCTTAGCCTGATGGGGAATGGTATTGCCCAATTTGTTGTGAGAAGAAGGCTAGTGATCTTGCAAATCATGTAGAGAAGGTGACCTACTACAAAACCTAAATGTTCATAATCTAATTTCTTTAACACATTCAATGTGAAATGGCTCTTACTCCACCTCTCCTTCAGACTTATCATGGAGATTTAAACAAACTTCAAACATTTTCTTACATCAAAGCAAGTCACACTACTCCACTATGCTTTCCACAAGGTGGTAGTGGTTGTAGTTTTCCTCCCAATTTTTGAAACCATGAGACTCAGCTTGGGCTCTATGACAACATGGCTTAAACATGTGACATATTATGTGCAATGTCTATTTCTAGCTCTTTCCAAATTTGAAGTTTTAAAAGCATTTATCTCACATATGTACAAAGTTTTATGAAAGCACTTCCCAATGTAAATAAAAACCAATTTTAACACATCTTTTGTGGTATTTCTCTGGCAAGTTGTGGCATGAACAAAACAAGAAGCTTTTGGAAAAATAAGCTCATACAAACATCACCATTATGAAAATGGTATTAAATCAGTACAAAACTGGTAGGGGAAGAAAGCATTCCAAGATCATTGGGCATCACTTAGTAGCTATGAAAAATAACAATGAACTTGAAGGAAGGGCTTTAATGACCATGAGACATAGCTAAGACCTTTTTAACGTTCTGAAAGCCAATGAGGACCTTTTGAGGTAAAATTTAACTTATGTTGAGATAGCTCTGTTTGCAAACAAGCTTTCAAAGCGAGACAAGTGGAAGGCTTTGCAAAATGTTATAGATTACAGTAATGAAGAAACTTCAAACCAAAATAACGGACAAGAGGATGAAGTTGAAGTGGGTTTTAGAAATATAAATGTTGTTGCAATGTACATCAAGCGGAACTTGGATTTCCTTGAATATGGGTTGAACCTTGTCTCTCATGCTTTTGAAGAACTTTGTGATGTGGAGAAAGGAGGGTTGATGTATGAAAAAAACAACACTAGTAATGTCAGATAAAAAGCAAACAATGGCAAGGAGGTGGGGAGTTCTAGTGACAAAATAAGACCCAAAGTAAAAATACCCAATGGGGCACCCATTGGAGATTGGAAGAATGGAATATAGTTTGAGGTTGCCACAAATAGAAGGTAAGCTTTTGATTCCAAATCTACACACAACCGTAATGCTTTAGGCCTAGACATGAAGGTGATGATTCACTTGAAAAAATCATTCGTGTTGTTGCAGTAGATGCAAGAAAATGAACAGTAGTAGAACGCACATACCACATTATTATGTCTTCCTCAAAGTCCTCATGTTCATTTCTATTGGTCCACTTTTGCCCAAATCCAACTGTTGTAGTTCACATACCCAATCTATCAAAGTATTGGCTATATGCATACTAGGCATCATACAAGGGTTGAGCACATGGCATGATGCCTTATGCTCTCATTGATTTCTTGTGGGAGGGCATGTTTTTTCAAGCTCAAAGGTACGACTTTTGACAATTTTCTTAAGCTTTTGCCTTAATCCCTCTTCACAACAATGTTATCCACAAGTAGCAAAGAGCTATGCCATAATGAACCACAAACCCTAATGTCCAAAGGGGAAGATCAAGATAAAAATCTTGTAAGGCAAGAATGAAAATGAGGCTTGGCGGCAAACTCCCCATGCCTCTAATCGCTAAATGAAAGAGACGAAGTAAAAAATGTTCCATCATATTGAAACATTCGAATGGATGATTGAGACTTAAGTAAATATGAGCCTCATGATCAAGGTCAGTGAGGATGTATGGTTACGATGAGGATAGTCCTAAGATTCCTTCCAAAATGTGCGGGCCTAACATGATTGTTATTTAGTTAGAATTTTAATGTAGAAGGGTACCTGATGATGTTTGATACATTGATTTATGCAATGTTTTAGTGTTTTGAATGATTTTTTTGGAAAATCATTGCCTTAGGTGTAGATGATAACAATTTTTTATAAAATAATCAAAACTTAATTATTTAGATGTCTTGTCACATATTGCCCTAGAAATTTTTTAAATGTCAACTTTGAGCCTCTTTAAATCAAATGTCAAAACCCAATGAACTTAAATGCATAAAACAATACATTCCCTTATGTGATGTATATATATGATATGAAAAAATATTGAATAATAGTTTAGTTTTGGTAGTCCTTTTGATTCCTTTAAACAAATTGCAAGTCCTGGGACACATTCCTAAATGACTCTCAAGACTATTAAGGACATTTAAATGTATTCTAAATTCCCAAAAATATATATAGTCTTATTCATTATAAATAGCAGTAACTATTGGAATACAAAAATCATGTACATTTCAAATAATATTCACATGGTATTCAATAAAAAGTAGGTTCCAACAATCCTTTGGTAGTGTGACATTCCTTTTTTATACCCTAACTGTGACTATAGCCTCATGATGTAAAATTTCTCAAAAAGACATTACATCTATCATATACTTGAGCATTATCTTCGATCGATTTCTATGTTTTTATCATGTTTCATAGTTTCTTAGTATTAGCTTTATTTTTAGTTCGCATGTTTTTATCATGTTTCAAAGTGTAGTTGAATTTCCAAACCTATGGTCCACAACATAATAAATTCTATCAATTATAAGAGATACTTCTACAATGTTGGCAATGAGCAATGGCTTGTTCCAAAACGCCATGGCTGAAAAACACTATTAATATTCAATGTATGAATTATTGACCATTCATTACAATAAAACATTCATCATAGAATAGGAAATAAACTATTCATGAAATCCTCTTAAAACAACATTACATCTATCATATACTTGATCATTGTCTTGGGTTGACTTCTATGTCTCTCTTAGATCAACATTACATCTATCATATACAATTATCAACCAATGATTACAATAAAACATTCATCACATAATAAGAAACAAGCCTCTTAGTTTCTATAATGTGTCATGTGTTCCTAACATCAATTTAAGTTTTAGAATTTATATTTCATAGGATGCTTTGCAAACCCAAGGTCCATAACATAGTATATCCCATCAATTCTAAGAGATGTTTTCGCTATATGGGTAGTGAGCACCTGTTTATTCTAGAGGTGGTGGTTTAAAAACTACTTGGAAGAACATTGTACACAAGCATGATCTTAACATGGTTTTGGAAAGCAAGGTTTTTATTTCTATCATGTTTTGTGTCATGTTTTGAAGTTTCTAAGTTTTAATATTCTTGTAGTTTCGAAAAACATGTTTCTTACATGTTTTTATTAGTTTTTCCTATTTCTATTCCTCTAGAAAGCATGTTTTGTATCATGTATCTTCAACATTTATGTTGTTACTTCCTTTTTTAGCTTTGTATAACAAGTTTCTATAATTTTTTCTTTTATGTTTCCAATATTCTAATCTTTTGTTACTCGTCAAACTTCATGAAAGATGATTTATATTGTTTTGATAAAGTTTCTACCATGTTGTTACCATGTTTCAAAGGTTTTGAAACATGTTTATTAAATTTTTTTCATATTCCAAGGGTATGTTCTAAATGACTTTTTGAATCAATACAATAGAGTTGCTGATGTAACCAAGTTGCAAAACTTCACCCAATGCTCTTAGATGTTTGAGGGTAAGTTGAAGTTAACCTTCAAATTGTCTAAGAACACCCAAGGGTTGTGGGAGGAGCATTGCAATAGGATAACAAGGTTTTGTTCACCAAAATCATATATGAAATAATGGTCAACAGATAATAGTTGGATGTTTGAAAGCAATGTATTAGATAGACCATAACATTTCTTTTAAACATCCACTTGCCTTTAGTTAATCATTG
>Ga0116229_10010260_pt1 | contig 14089 bp, 10 predicted proteins | sample S1TSphgellanicum_3_FD_87313 | JGI IMG/M metagenome (GOLD analysis project Ga0116229, IMG submission 87313) | Host-associated microbial communities from peat moss isolated from Minnesota, USA - S1T2_Fc - Sphagnum magellanicum MG | ecosystem: Host-associated > Plants > Peat moss > Unclassified...
CGAGCGCGGCTACCAGGCTTCTGTCGCTTATGCGCGCGACCGGCTGCAAATGCGCGCCGGCTTGCCCGCCCGCCGGCCGGATTTGCCGGCCGACCCGATCATTCTGCACGCCGACGTCCGGCGGATGCTGCTGACCCAGAAGGCCCATATCGAGGGTGGCCGCATGTTGAATTTCTGGCTGGCGCTTTGCATCGACCAGGAACATGCGCATCCCGACGAAGCCATCCGCCAGCAGGCTGGAGAGCTTCTGGCGTTGTTGACCCCAATCGCGAAAGCTTTTCTTTCCGACAACAGTTTTGTCGACACCAACCTCGCATTGCAGGTCCATGGCGGCCACGGCTATCTGACGGATTACGGTATCGAACAACTCGTTCGCGATGTTCGCGTCGCGCAAATCTATGAAGGCACAAACGGCATTCAGGCGCGCGACTTGCTGTCGCGAAAAATCCTTAGTGATGGCGGCGGCAGGTTAAGCCACTTGCTTACGCTGATGAGAGATTTTGCCCGCGCGCAGGACGCGCCAGAGATGCAAATGTTTACCCAGCCGCTACTGCGGCTCGGTGAGCGTATTGAATCAGTGACCGCGCGCATCGCCGCGGCGGCATCCCACGATCCGGAAGAAGCCGGCGCCGCCGGCTATGATTATCTGCACGCGCTTGGCCACCTGGTGTTCGCCTATCTGTTCGCCCGCGCCGCGGCCACGGCCTTGCCGAAGCAGGACGAGGCCGCGGCTTTCTATGCCAGCAAACTCGCGACCGCCAGGTTTTACTTCACCCGGATTCTGCCGGAGGCCGATGCAAGGCTGGCGATGGCCGAAGCCGGGCTGGGTTCGCTCTCCACCATCGATGAGGCAAGATTATTCGCGTGAGCACGGCGCGCACCAGACCGGCGCCAAACGGGCCGGCTCCAAACGGGCCGGCTCCACGCGCAGCCTGCCAGATATGACACGTTCACGACGCTTTTCTCGGCCGTATACAGATCGCCGGCAATACAAGCGGTAATTCGTCCCGCAACGGACTTTTTTTCGAAGCCCGCGATTAACTGTAAACGAAATCTTTACCTTCATGCGGCATTGTAGCGCCGATTGCCGTGCCGTGACTCTGCAACTCTCGGTCCGAGTGTGAGTGCGGAGTAACCCTAAACCTCATGTCGGATATGTGAATGCGGCTTTTGATTAACGATTTCGCAGGCCATCCGTTTCAAGTTCAGCTAAGCCGGACTCTGGCAAAACGGGGACATGAAGTTCTCCACTGCTATTGCGCCAGCAATCTCTCGCCGAAGGGTTCACTCGAGCAACGGGACGATGATCCAAAGAACTTCTCGGTGCGAAAAATTACAATCGATATGCCATTTGAGAAATACGGCCTTCTTAAAAGATGGAAGCAGGAACGTTTAATCGGCCGGGCACTCATCGAAGTCGCGAGAGAGTTCGCGCCGGACCAGATCATCTGCGCCAACACGCCGCTCGGCACCCAAGGCGTGCTTCTTAGGTTTGCGCGCGCGTCCGGCTTTCCATTCACCTATTGGCTGCAGGATATCCTCAGCATTGGGATCGACTATCACGTGCGCCGCAGGATGCCATTGCTGGGAGCCTTGATTGGCTACGCATTCCGTCGCTACGAAGATCTACAAGTGCTCCTCTCGGATCACGTCGTTGCGATTAGCAGCGATTTTCTCGACTATTTGCCGCTGCCGCTGATGCGAAAGGACGCCGTCAGCGTCATTGAAAACTGGGCGCCAATCGATGAGTTACCTCTGCGGCCGAGGCAGAATGAATGGAGCCGCGCCCATGGCCTGGATGGGAAGCTGTGTTTTCTTTATGCTGGAACGCTAGGCTTGAAGCACAACCCCCATATACTTTTGCAACTGGCCGAGAGGTTTCGCGACCGGCCGGAAATTCGTGTCGTCGTTGTTTCAGAGGGCATGGGTGCTACTTACCTGGCGGCGCAAAAGCAATCTCTCGGGCTCGATAATCTCATATTACTGCCGTTTCAGAAATTTGCCGACATGCCGGACGTACTGGCCAGCGCGGATGTCCTCGTTTCCGTGTTGGAAAAGGAAGCCGGCGTCTTTGCAGTGCCCTCGAAAGTGCTGACTTATCTATGCGTGGCAAGACCACTGCTACTGGCGGTTCCATCCGAGAATCTGAGTGCGAGGATCGTGCGCGACATTGGGGCCGGGGTGTGCGTGCCGCCCGATGATATAGAACAATTCATAAGCGCCGCGCAGCACATGGCAGATTCGCCGCTGCGCGCCGAAATGTCAAGACGCGCGCGCGACTACGCGGAACGAACATTCAATATTCACGACATTGCGATGCGCTTCGAGGCTGTGCTCGCCGCCAACGCAGCTGGCCGGCAGGTCACGCAGAAGGCGCGGCGACCAGCAATTATACCGTCGCGCGTCTGAGCAACGAAGCAACTTCTATTTAAAAACCGGGGTGGGAGCATTTTATGAAGGCAGCTTTGGTTTGTGGCGCCGGTGGCTTTATCGGTGGACATCTGGTTCGGAAGCTTAAAAGAGACGGATTTTGGGTTCGTGGCGTAGACATAAAATTGCATGAATATGCGGAAACCGAGGCTGATGATTTTGTCATTGGCGATTTGCGCGAAGACTATTTTGTTCGCCAGGTGGTCGATCGGCGATTTGATGAAGTCTATCAGCTCGCCGCGGACATGGGTGGTGCCGGCTACATCTTCACAGGCGAGCACGATGCCGACGTGATGCATAACTCCGCCACGATCAACCTGAACGTTTTGGAAGCCTGCCGCAAACGAACGATCCAGAAGGTGTTCTATTCCTCCTCGGCTTGCATGTATCCAGCCTATAACCAGGAAGATCCCGCAAACCCAAAATGCTCTGAAGACTCCGCTTATCCCGCGGCTCCTGACAGCGAATATGGCTGGGAGAAATTGTTTAGCGAGCGTTTGTACCTGGCCTATCGGCGTAACTTTGGTATGCAGACACATGTCGCGCGCTATCACAACATATTTGGCCCGCAAGGGACTTGGAACGGCGGCAAGGAAAAGGCGCCTGCCGCGATCTGCCGGAAAGTCGCCATGGCGCCGTATGGCGGCGAGGTGGAAATTTGGGGCGACGGGCAGCAGACGCGCTCATTCCTCTATATTGACGAATGTATTGAGGGCACAACGCGCTTGCTGAGGTCGGACCAATCAGGACCGTTCAACATCGGCTCCGAGGAGATGGTCACGATCAACCAGTTGGTTGACATGGTGGCCGGCATTGCGGGCAAGCCGGTCGTCAAGGCGCATATTTCCGGTCCCACCGGCGTGCGCGGGCGCAACTCCGATAATCGGCTGATTCGCGAGCGCCTGAAATGGGCGCCGCACATGGCGTTGCACGACGGGCTGGAAAAAACCTACGCATGGATCGAAGCTCAAGTGCGCCGCAATTCCATCGCCGCATGGCAAGAGGCGGACCCAAATGCCGGATTTACGCCCGCCGGCGGGGCCGCAAAGGTTTGGCCGGATAACCGGCAACAACCATACCCGGCGGAACATCACTGAACACGGAGCTGCGCGCGCCAACCACGGCGCCTGCGCCAACCGTAACGCCAGGTGCTATGAACACGTCGCTCGCGACCCAGGCTTCGGCGGAGATAAAGATCGGTTTCGCAAAAATATCGAAACTTGGCGCTGCCTCGTCGTGGCTGCCCGTGCAAATATAGGAATTCTGTGAAACCACAGCGTTGGCGCCGATATGAATGGGCCCCAAGGTGTAAAGCACGACTTGATCACCCACCCATGAATAATCATCGATATGCAACTTCCAGGGATAGGTTATCTTCACGGAGGGTCTTATGATCACACCCTTGCCAACTTGCGCGCCGAAACATCTCAAAATGAAACGCCGCCAGGCATACATGAATTGCGGCGAGCCGGCGAACAGGGTTGCCTGCACGAGCCACCAGAGCTGTACGAACCAGGCTGGCCGGCCGCGAAACGCGGCAGGGATACGAAAACTGGCCAGGTCCTGCACAAGCCGATTGGCTTTAGGCGCCATGAGGTGAAATACCGGGTTGCTGCATGATGGAGCGGTACCGTTCGTCCAAGCCACGGGCAATCGATGACCATACATAATGTGCTTTAATCCACGGTCTGGCGCGGGCCGCCATTGCTGAACGCCGCGCATGATCGCCGATCAGTTCGATCATGGCGGCCGCAAGCGGCTGAACCTCGCATGGCACGGCAAGGCCCGCGCCCGAGGCCACTACATCTTCGAAAATGTTCACCTGGTCGGAAACGAGCACTGGTGTGCCGCATGCCATCGCCTCGATAACTGTCATTCCAAAGTTTTCCCCGTACGATGGCAGCACGAAAAGATCGCTATCCTGGTAAGCGCTCTGAATATCCTGTCCAAAAATGGCTCCCGTGAAGATCACCGCATCTCGAATATTCTCTTCGTCGATCATGGTCCGGACCCGCGCACCGTATCCTTCGTTATCCGGACCGGCAATGACGAGTCTCGCCAACGGGTACTGGCGCCTAAGTTGAGCGAAGGCGGGAATTAACAGATCCAGGCCCTTCTTCAAATTTATCCGGCCAAGGAACAATATCAATGGCGCGTTCTGTGGGACACCCAGCCGCGCACGGAAAGCGCCGCGTTCAGGCAAATGTTCATAACTGGACCAGTTGACCCCGTTTGGTATAACGAATCCAGGGGCGCCGAAATTCAGCTGGTTGACTGTCTGGAGCTCCTCGTTCGCCGTGCAATGAATCCCGCTTGCCTTGCGGAAATTCGGGAAGTCGAAGAGTTGTTCGTACACGCGCTTCAAGAGAACGGATCTCGAGCTTTTGTTGATTAGAAACGGATCGAAATTCCCATGCGGGCGGATGATGTAAGGAACCCGGCTGAGCCGCGCGTGGCGCGCCGTCATGGTGGTAGGATATCGGTAGCAACCGTGCACATGCACAATATCGAACTTGCAGACATTTGACTTTAGCCATCTGCCCATTTTCAGGGAAACCAGCAAGGGCACAAACTCGACCGGAAAGAGAAAAACTTGAATGTTCGAGACGAATTGCGCGCGAACTTCGATTTCATCGACCAGAGTCTTAGCCGGAAAATCCTGATTTGTTGAAACCACCGTTATGTCGTAACCGAGGTCAGCTTGCGCACTTGTCAGGTCGATGATCACCCTCGTCGGGCCGCCCGCTTTCGCTCCGAGCATGTTTAACGCGTGCAACACTCTAATCGGCATCGTCACCTTGCGCGGTCCGGATTGCTGGCTGACCATATTGCCGTGATCCAATCGGTCGCGAGCCAAAGTTAATCAAATAACGCATGAACAAAATCAGCAGTGCAAAGGTTGGGAACTGCCTTAGTGCCGCATTGAGGTATTGCTCCACCGCCCCCTGGCTGGCGTAGACGAAGGTAAAGTCAACAAAAAAGAAAATGGCAAATACATTCTTGTTTAGATTCCAGGCAAGCTTTTTCAAGATCAAAAAAAAGACGATGAACACCGCCAAAGAGCCGAAAACGACCCCTGACATGCCATAGACGGCGTAAAGTTCACCTGCCATTGGCAAAGTGGGCGATTTGCCGCCACCTATTGTTGCAAATCCAAGCTGAAGCAAAATGTAATAGGCAGCGCTGAAAGGCAATTTTGTGCTATAGATGACATGCGGAATTATGGCAGTCATCGCGCTGTTGACCAGCGGAAAGTTTTGAAGACCCCATAACTGAACACGCGCAATCACCGGATCTATCTGCTGAACACTCGCGTAGCGGCCAGCGATCACCACCCAGTTGGCGCTATCCCGGAAATAATCGTAATATCCTTCCCCATATAAGAATACCGCGTGCGCGCGCAATCTTTGCACGAGATTGGCATAGTTGGAGGAGGTGAGCGCCTGGCCGATCAAGGCAATTCGTCCGAGGATCGTGAGATGCTGCTGCTGGAGGAATCGCAACACCTGAATCAGCGGCGCGACGACGATAAGAAATACCCATCCCAGGACCGTGAATGTCATTCCCCGCACATAGGAGATTTTTCCCTCGAAGAAAAAAATCGTTGACATATACGCTACCATGGGAAGAAATGTGTATGCTTTTGAATTGATCAAAAACCCAAGGCTGGTGCTGACTAACAACAATAAGGTGAGCTCGGCATCGATGTAATACCTTGACGATCGGCCTTGAATCAAGGCTGCGGTCTTGCAGATGATGGCAAGAAACAGAAGATCGCGGAAGCTGGCAAAGCCGTCAGTGTTACTGCCCCCGAACATCGTGTGATAGTTATGGCTCTCCACCCAGCCGGCTAATCCCAGAAATGTGGCGATGCGTGCAAGTTTTCGTAGATTACCTGCGTCCAGTTCCGCCGGAAGGATCGGCGCGCCTAAGTCCAATTTGGATACAGCGGCGAGCGCCAGCACGGATGTCGATATGCCGGCCAACTCGACCATGTAGGATTTGCTGGGGGCAAACAGATAGCTATCAACCGGTTGCAGAAGAATCGTCTTGATGTAGAGCGAAATTGCGACATTGCCGACCACATAGAATAGAACCAAAGCCGCGCAGCCATTGTAAATGCCGTGCCTCTTGAAACCATACAATCCAACGCCAAGGCAGGCCGCATCGATCGTGACGACGAAAATCTCGCCACCCAGAAGTAGTTGCGCGAGGAGACAAACCAAACCGGAGCACCATAGCACTAGGAAGATCGATCTGGTTAGATCTGTCGCCTGAATCGGCGGCGTGATCTTAAGTTTAGTCACGCGGGCATCTCCATGCCGCTCTTCAAAGCCCTAGCATCGTTCCAGTTTAGCAAATTCGCCAAGATACCGGAGATGATTGTCTCGTTAAACGTGGCATTTCGCGTCAAACGCGCCTGCCCTGCCGCGGCGATCTCGCGCCGTTTGGTCTCGGAGTCCAGCAATCCACGACAAACCACAAAGCACTCCTCCGCATCGCGCCAAAACATCGCCTCGGTACCTTCCCGATATAAAGCCATGTGTTCATCTGTCCGTTCAGCGCATAACAACCCGCCAAGTGCCGGAATTTCCATCGATCTCGTGGTGTGCAGGTCGCGGTTTCCCTTACTAAGCAGCCCAAGCGCGACCTGGCTGCATTGGATGATCTTGGCGTAGAGATCATCGTCATGGACCGCCGGGCCACGCCAATGCGGTTTCAGTTCCGCCCAACATTCCGCCTTATGCCAACGATCACCCCAGATCGAGACCGGCAGGCCGGCGCGTATCAATGCGCGCATGAAGGGTCCGCGTTCCGGCATCCATGTACCAACAAAGCACAGCAGGCTTCCATAAAGCCGGCTATCTTCCGGCGTCAGCGGGCGCGGCCGGTGCGCGACTTCATCGGCCGTCATCCATACCGCAAGCACGCGGCGCGCCCCCGCGTCATGAGCCTCGGCGACATTCTGGGCGCGGGGAACGGTCACAAGATCGTAGTGCGGCAACGCCGCCATCATGCGGTTAAACCGCCTGCCATCCCGGCCGCCAAACGGATCATCGATGATGTAGTTCACGATCGGCACACGCATTTGTTTCAATCTCCGCAGGAGACTGGGTCCTAAAAACGCACCCTGATCGACCCAGATGACGTCAGGCGCCGCCTGGTCGGCTGCCGCCACAATCCGGTCGTCAATGAACATGCCAACGCCGGCCCCGCCGGTTTTGTAAAGCCAGCGCGTCACCATGGCGGAACGCGGCAGTAATGCCCGCGGGTCGATCAGCGTGACTACATGCCCCAGCCGCCTCATTGCGTTCGCCCGATGCAGGCTTGTGCCCGAGGCCGGACCGATATTGAAAATTTTCAGCCCGCCCGTAAGACGTTGCGGGAACGCCAGATTGGCCGGCAATGGCTTATGCATGAAATGGCCAACGCAACTGGCTTATCAGCGATCGTGCATCAAGCGCCGCGATCAGAGTGGACACCATGTCAATGCCGAGTACGCGCCTGACTTCGATAATCGAATAGCCGAGGAAGCCTAAATCGGCCAAAAATATCGCAATGCCGGCGGCGGAAGTCGACTTAAAAACCGACAGCAGCAGCAGAGCCAGCACCAGCGCAAAGGCGGCCGCCACCAGCTGGCCAGTCGCCGCATTCATGTGCCGGTTGCATGCCTTCAGCATCGAGAGCGCGCCGTTCCAAAGGGTCTGGCTCAGCACGGTCGCCAGCAGCAGCCCGAACAGCACCGGATTGAGCGCGACAGTGCCGTGCGTCCATCGCCGCAGAATCGTTGGACCCAACACGGCAAGCCCGGCGATTGTGAGCAGCGAAATCCAAAGCGAAAGGCGCATCGTCCGGCGGTAAAACGCGCCGATCCGCCCAGTGTCTTCGGTTCCGAGCATCGCCGCAAATTCCGGCTCGGCGGCATAGCTGATGCACGTGACAAGCTGCAGCGCCAGCCGGGTCAAGGTTCTGGTTGTTGAAAACACAACGACCGCGACCGGGCCGAGCATACCGCCCACCACCAGCACCATCCCCTGGATGCCAAGGCCTTGGGCGAGCGGGATCGCGATATTGCCGAGTGCTGGCTTGAATAAACGGGCGAGATGGAAACGCCGGGCCCGCCGCACGCCAATCCGCAACCAATCATAGCGCCAAACGAGCAGCACCATTGTGGCCGGAACCGCGATGGCACGCACCATAAAATACAAAAAGGCAGCGCCCAGGGGCGATGCACCCAGGCAGGCAGCACCCCATGCAGCGCCGTTCTGCAGCAACGGCGTGGTGCTGGTGATCGTCTGATGCAGGGCGTAGGCACCGTTCGCGCGAAATCCGGCATGGTTCAAACCATCGAATAATTTGAACAGAATTTCCGCGGCCAGTAACGCCAGAACAAACTTGACCTGAAGCGGGGACAGCGTGCCCAGATGCAGCAGACGCGAAGCCGGCGTCGCCCAAAGAGACGCGAATACCAGAAGCGACATCGCCGCGCTGGCAACGATCAGCAGGACGAGAACGCTCTGAAAAACTGCCAGAGCTTCCGTACGGTCACTGCCGGCGACAAGGCGGGTCATATCATTACCGGCAGACTGAGAGAACCCGAGATCGGTCATCGACAGATAGCTTGGCAGCGCGAACGCGATCAGCCATTCGCCGTAGGTGCGCGCCCCCCAGCAATGCAACAGAATCGGCACGCCGGCAATCTGGATCAGGGCCACCACGGCCTGGCCGTAAAGATTGGCGCCGATGCCTTTCAAAAACCGCATCCGCTGGCCGGCTTTCATTCCGGATACGCCGCCGGGCTGAATTCGATTGGCCAGCGGCCGAGCATATTCCGAATTTGCACGTCATTTTCGTTCAGTCCGATATTGCCATCGGAAAGTGCGCTGCGTTGCGAACCTGGCCAGTTTACCAGCCGAAACCGAAATCCGCTTAAACGTACCCGCACCTTGTTCAGCCGGCCCATCCAGTACAACCATATATCATCCGCCGTGGGACAGAGCTCCATAAAAAATTCCGATTTCGTTACATCTTCATGAAACGAACCAGGCGGATAAAGGATACCGGCAACACCGGTGGGAAACAACAACGCAGGGTTTCGTACGACCGCGATATCAGTCTTCCATGCCTCGTAGGGCGCAAGCCGGCCATCGTTTAAGAATGTCATTTCATGCGCGCGGTGGGCCACGATCGTCCGGCCATCGCCGTCCCAGGCCGCCAGCAGCGCCTTGAGCCAGTCCGGGGGATAATAGATATCGTCATCCGCGGTCACGATTGCCGCCCGCGGAAATGCCCGCAAAGCGGGGATGATTTTTGTATAAGACCGAATGTCGGTGGTTTCGCGAATCTCCAACCCCTCGGCGCGGAGCGCGTCTACCGCGGGCGGGATCTTGCCGCGATCTTCATGCCCCACCCATAGCACCAGGGCATTTGGCATGACGGATTGCAGCAGCAGCGACCTTAACGTCCAATGCAGGGTGCTGAAACGTTCCGCATAGGAGGTGAGTGACACCACCACGTCGGTACACCCGCGCCGCCGCCGGCGCCGCCAAGCCCATCGCCAAGCAATCACAGCCATCAGCCCAATCGCTAGGCCGTCATTGAAAAGAATTCGTAGTCGCCGCCTGGCCCGCCGGATAAGACGGTCTCGACTGGCTGGAAAATATCCACCGGCAGGCCCGCCAGAAGCCGCTTCATTCAGTGGCGCGCAATCGGCCGCTGAAGGGCCGTTGCCCACAGAGAGACTCACGATGCTTGCCGCCGCGGGAAGAACAAACGGGCGGCGCTTGCGTTAGGGCCATAACCATAGCCAAAGATCTGCCCGACCATGCCATTAATCACCAACGCCTGAGGCTTCTTCAACCGCGCCAGCGCATCCAGATGGTGCCATACAGCACGCCGGCCGCTATGGCCCAGCCGCAATACGCTCAACACGAGGTCCGCGTGCGCCGCCAGTATCATCCCGTCTGAAACGGCCGGTAGCGGCGGCGAATCCAGAATGATCACTTCAAACTGTTGACGCAGCGCACTCAACACCTCTCCAAGTTGCTTGGTATCCAGCAGCTCCGTGGGCCTCTCCGGAATCGGGCCAGCCGGCAGATACGCGAAATTCCCGCCTGGGAGGCGCACCAAAGCGGGCGCGCGCCCCAGCCGCAGCCATTCCGAAAGACCACCGCCGTCAACAGGAGCTTTCAGCATTTTTCCCGCTGGTCCAATCCGCATGTCAGCATCAACAAGAAGCACTTTCTTGCCAGCATCTGACAGGCACTTGGCGAGGTTGGCGGCGACAATGGTCTTGCCATCGCCAGACTGAGCCGAGGTGACCAGAATGACGGCGCCACTACCTTCCCGCGCCGTCTCCGCCAAATTGCCACGCAAAAACCGGAACCCTTCGGCGAATGGCCCATCGCTATGCGACGCGACGACCTCTCGCCTGCCATCATACCGGCCACGTAAAGGAATCAAGCCATAAACGGGCAGTGGCACGTCGCGCCTGATCTCATCATCGGTCTCAAACCGGCCCGAGATGCTCTGGCGCCATAGCAGGCTCGCCAACCCGCCAACACTGCCAATCAGGAATCCCGCTAGAATTGTTGTTGCCGCACGAGGCTCGTCAGCGTCCAGCGGCAATTCGGCAGGCACAACGACGCGGGTGTTGATGATCGTAGCCGCCTTCGAAACCGCCGCCTCCTCGGCTTTCTGCATCAGCAAAACATATAGTTGCCCATACACCTCGGTATCCCGGCTCAACGCTGTCACTTTCAAGAACTCGTCCGGCGTGTTGCGCAGTTGCGAATTGAACCGGTCAATCGCCGTATCCATCGCCTGCAAATTGCTCGCGGCAAGCTTCAGGTCATCGGCCACCAGAGATCTCATGGAGTCCTCTATGTTCCGCACCGTCGCCTCCTGGACTTCCATTTCCGTCGTATTGCCGGTGTATTGAACGTTCAGCGCTTGTAGTTGCGCCTCTGCCGCGGCCAGGTTGGTGGAGAGTTGGCCGAGCACGGGATCATTCGCTTCCCCGACCAAAAAAGGACTTATACTGCCGTTTCCGGCTGCCATATCCTTCTTCAGCTGCTGAAGAGCCTCTTGCTGCAATTCCAAATCTGTCCTCTGGGTCTCATATTGGGAAAGTTCGCCGATGATCGCCTTCGCGTTCTCCGGCACATCGAGGATGCCTGTCTGTGATTGGTAGGAGGCAAGACTTTCGTCGGCGGCCAGCAATTCACCGTGGATCGTTTTCAGTTGTCCGGAAATGAAGTCTTCGGTCGCCGATGCCGATTGCGTTTTCCAGGAAAGCCGCTTGGCGATGAAGTCGCTCATCAATTGGTTCACGAACCGCTGCCCAACGTAAGGGTCCGTGTACAGAAGCTGCAAATTTACAACCTTGGTCGGTGCCGACAAAGTTCCGCCAGGCGAAATGGTTAGTTCTTCACGCTTTTGAAGCGACTCATAAACGGCCTCGGCCGGCAATACCTGCATGGTGAACACGCTACCCGCCGCGGGCGCACTGCCTGCGAGGGCCGGCGTCAGCAAAAGGCTTAGCCCGCCCCCTGCCGCCGGCTGGCCCAAAGTGCCGGAGAGCACATCGTTACCGCCAAACATGCCGTCGGTCTGCTCGATCTTGTAAGTGTTCCCACCGCCGATGACGATGCGGAACTGACGCGGCTCCTTGGTCGGCACGTAAGACATCGCATACAAAGCTTCCAGATCGCCTGGCGCCGGTGCATAAGCCTGCACGGCATGGCCGTGGAAGAATCGCCAGGTGAGATAGGTTAAATGCGGCGCGCCGGCCGCGGTCACCGGCGCATTCATGCCCGTTTCCAAGATCGCCTGCTCCACGAGCGACTTGCCCTGGAGCAGCTCAACATCGGTCTCGACATCGCTCTGCGTGTCGAAGTCGTTCAGGAATGCAAGGCTGTCGTTGGTCGAAGCGGCGCTCAGGTCACTGCTGGCATCACCCATGAAAAGGCTGCCATCGATGCGGAATTTCGGGGTCGACAACAATACATAAAGCAAGGCAAGGAAGGTTGTCAGCATCGTTAACCCGGCCAGTCTGCGCCATTGCCGCCGAATTAGGCTTAGGAGGCGAGCGGCATCAATCTCGTCATTGCGGTTCTTGTGAAGCAGAGATGGAAGTGATTCCACGAGTGAGACTCCGGTCCGGTCAGTGATTGGTCAGATATTTGATCGAGACAAACGGGTTGAGTACCGCCCCCGCGGTCTGAAGTGAGGGCAGCAATTCCGCGAGGACCTGATTCCAGGTTCCCACCAAATTCGGCGGGACGAACACAATATCCCCAGGCTCCAGGGCGAAAGGAGCGGCGTCACCGCGCAAGATCGAGGCAGCATCAACAACATAGAATGTCGCATCTTGGCCGCGCGGCCGGATGATTCGGACCTGCGAAAGCCGGGAATCCGCATAATTGGAAAGATCGAAACCCGCCGCCCCAATTGCTTGGAGCAGCGACAGGGCACCTGACTGGAATGGCACCGGGCCAGGCTTGGCGATTGCGCCAAACACGAAGGCATCTTCATTATCCGACGACGGAATGACGATCGTATCGCCGGGTGCCAGCGTTATGTTCTGCGACATGTCGCCTTCAGTTAGCAGCGCCTCGAGATCGACCGGGAGTTTAACACCATTCTGCGCGACAAAGGACTGATACAGATCAGCATGCGGAAGATCGACGGATCCACCCAACGCCAGGGCATCCAGCAGCGTGAGCTGGCGTTCAGGATATTTGACGCCGGGATCAGTGAAGCTGCCGAGCAGATAGTAGCGCAGGCTTTGGGCATTGACGACCTGAACGGTAACTTGAGGATTCCGTACGAATGGCCTGAGCGCCTCAGTGATTATGTTTTCCGCGTCGATCGCGCTCATGCCGGCGATCTTGATCGGTCCGGCCAGCGGAATGTTTATGTATCCATCGCCGGTGACCAGTGCGCCGGATAGACCGGAGCTTGAACCGGGCGTTGGAATGCTCAACTCGGGATGCATAAGGACGTATACCGAAACGACGTCATTCGGGCCAATGTCGTAAGTATCATTTGCGGCCGTACTCATCACCTGCCGCAGATCTCCAGGCGATAGCGCTTCGGTCCGCTGGGATACGACGGCACTCGGCCCAACAACTGATCTTTCCTGCACAACTGGTGATGCCGTGGGGGCGGCCATGCTCGTCGGACTCTGGCATCCGGCAAGCACCGCAATGCTCGAGAGGAGGCTTACGCAGCACACGATAGATTTCCCCGAACGAAAATGAAAATAATATCGGCTGTTTGCGCTCCGTTGTCTGATATGCGAGAGCTGTTCGGCCGGGACTCTTTTTGACGCTTGCTCGACGTTAGCAAGTTCCGAAGGCATTTTGACCCCACAATTTTGGAAAAACGATTTATTAGCGATTTGCGGCGTCATGATAGAAAAGATAGGTTTCCAACTCCTTAAATATCGCAGGAATTGTTGAATAGGTTGCTCCCCTCTTTTTGACACCCCACCGGGGCCGTAGCCGGGCCGGCAGGCGGTCTAGGGAAATGGGACGCCAGAGAAAAATTTGTTAAAAAAAGACAACCATAAATCTATATTAAAGGCTGCTCCTGGCTTTACATGACGATCGGCCGATACGCCGCGGCTAAGGCTGAATGTTAGTAAATCTTAGGA
>Ga0116229_10010261_pt1 | contig 14089 bp, 8 predicted proteins | sample S1TSphgellanicum_3_FD_87313 | JGI IMG/M metagenome (GOLD analysis project Ga0116229, IMG submission 87313) | Host-associated microbial communities from peat moss isolated from Minnesota, USA - S1T2_Fc - Sphagnum magellanicum MG | ecosystem: Host-associated > Plants > Peat moss > Unclassified...
GAATGGAAACAAATGAAACAAGGAAAGGGAAATACAGTAAAATAATTTTAAAATTAAAAAAATTTACAAAAATGAAGAAACCAAATAAAGAGTAAATTTTTTTTAAAAATAAAACTTATAATAATGAAAAAAAACCCTACTTGAAAAAGAATGAGGTGTATCTTCTTTTTCCAAATTTCAAACTTGCATCCAAATAAACAAAAATATAAAAGTGAAAAAGAAACACTTTATTTTTATTATACAAAATAATAATAAAAACAGAAAACACATTAAAAATAAAATAAAATAAATTTTTAAAAAAAAAACTAAAACATGAACCAAGTTTAAAGAAACCAAGGGACTTCATAGTGCCCAAAGGTCACGGGTACCCACTAGTCTCTATATAATAAACTAACACAATAACCCCTGTCTGTGTACCAACAAGGTTAAAAAGGCAAACTAGGGTCTTGTGATCGAGACAGATGCATTTATTTTAAAGCTGAGCATTAACATATACATATAATAAAGTCTTAAACAAACACTTGAAGTCATAGTTAAGATTTTGTTTTCAATTTTGTGAAGTAGGTGGATCATGGTGAGTCAAATTAAATGAATGAGCCAGATTTGGCTAGAGGTCAATCAAGTAAAAAAATTTTAGAATCTTAAGGCCACTTTAAACGAGGGTCCAAGGTCCAACCAAGTAGAGCATTCTTATTGGTCCAAGGCTTTTAGATGAGGATCCAAGACCAATTGAAACAAAATTGAGGTGACATCTACATGGCTTCATTTTGGAGGGAAATTCAATTGGTTCAGACCAAAAAATGGACTTCAAAAGAGAGTTCATGGTTTAGAAAACTAAGATGTAAATTAGGATCCAAGGTTGTCCTTTCAATTGTTTTTCACTATTTTTCATTGCTTTTCAAGGTTTTTATTCACTTGTTTTTTAAGTTGAGATTGTGCAAAAATGGAAGACATTTCATGGATGGAGGAGGACATTGTTGAATGCACACCCACCATTCCATTTTCGAGCACATCTAATGTTGGCATAGTTGGTTTTGTAAATCCACAAAAGGTTGTTGCTCAAAGGAATGCATTTCCAATTTTTGGAAATGCTCAAAATGAAGATGTTTCAAAAGTGAGGACAAAAAATTTTGGTCATGGAGGATTGAAACACTCATTTTCACAAGTGGAAGGAGATTTGGATTTACAAAAAATCCTTAAACTAGCTTCACTTCCCAAAAAGAAAGCAACTATAATTACAATGAAAGAGGAAGATGAGGAAGGTGAGAAGGTTGGAAAAAAAAAAATTCCTTTCAAGGGTGGATACATGGGTCAAATTGTACACTTGAATGTTGTCTACACTTTTTTGTTTTTCATGGACTCCAATTGCTTGCATCAGAAGTTCAATGCAATTTACAAGCAATACAAAGATGACAAAATTGCCGATGAGATTTCAGGTAATGATCGTCATGAATGTCCTTTCTATGATGCATTGGATATTTGGTGGCATTGAAATGGAAATGTGATGACACATGTGCGTGTTTTTGCAAATGAAATTGATAAAATTATGGGCAATCCGAAATTTCAAATAAATCTTGATAGTGGTTTTAAGGATGATGTTAGTAAAAAGTCATTAAAAAGACCAATCACTCTAGATGAGGTTACAAAACAAAAAAAATGCATAAAATCAATGTCCTTGAACATTTTTCAACCATGCTTAAAAATAACACAACAATGTTACAACAATATGCAGAAACCAATGCTTTATTCCAAAATATGGATGTCCAAATTGGACATTTCATAGATAGGCTATAGGTTACATAACATATGAGCTTTGAATCATTCACCACAATTTGACCCGGAATCTAATGTATCCGAGAATGCAAGATTACCATTTCTTTTCAAATGAATTTCAAAAAAACTTTGTCAACATCTTCTTGATCCATTTTAATTTTGCCTTCTTAATAGGATTCTTTTCAATGGTTGTCACATATTCATCTTCACTTTGATGTTTTATGTCTTCCATGTTAATCCTATCATCATCCATTATCCCTAGATTTTGTAGCTTTTTCATCTGTTTGATTGCTTCTTTAGCCACTTTGAACAAATCAACTCTTTTGATGTTTCCAAATGTTGAATTTGCTTCTACATGTGCTTCTTTTTGAGTTTCCAAAGCCATCTGAATTGGCAATGCACATGTTATGCAAACATATGCAAGCCATCACCATGTCTAGCATGTGGCACAATGGAATGTCTATTCTTTTGAATAAAATTCTAAACATTCCTTTCAACGTTCCAAAACCTCTTTCAATTAACATCCTTGTACTTGATTGGAAAAAATTCCAATGTGCCTTATATCATGGTAGCCCATCTTTCTCACCTTTGAATGGAAAATAGAACCATGGTCACATTGGATAAATAACATTTCTTATCAACTTGTAAGGTGAAAACTTGTTTTTCATCACTTGATTTCCTAACTATGCTTTTCAGAAAAGAACCCAATTGTGAATACTAGTTGCCCACCCATAATCATAATCCTAGAAAATACACTTTGCATTTACAACTCCTTGAATCAATATGGAATAGAAAACTTTCTGACAATAATATGATTTGGGATCTACCTTAGTGCAATAATTAGAACAAGACTACCATCTATGGCACTTAGGATGTAAGGAATTCCATGTAAACATTCAAAACTAATGGTAATTTCTTTGATTTTGTTTTTAATCAATTTAGATATCACCAATGGTTTTAAATGCTTTCAAATTGCTACACAAAATTCTCTCACTATAATGGATGTTGTACTTTTTACAATGCCATAGAACTCTCCACACATTTGTAATGAATTTCCACTACCCAATTTTGCAAAAACCATTGTTATTCTAGTTTCCACAAGGATGTTTTCTTTCATGTTTGTATTTGCTCATTCAAGACTTGGACCTACAACCCTAATCAAAGCACAAAATGTGTCAAAACTTAACCTTGTATGTTGTTGAAACATCTTTTTTTGAAAAACTCCCAGACAGTTGATTCTTCATATATCCAACTGCCTTCTCATATCTCCATATGCTTTGAACTCTTGGTGGCATGTCCATAAACTTTGAAAAAAATATCAACACATTCATCATACTCCAATGTTGTGTAATAATTATTTGTTGCAATGAGATTACTTGTGCAATGACTTGATGGATGGCCATAATAAAGACTAAGACCACTAATATCTTGTACTTACGTTCATCCATTGTGTTTTTGTAGTAGAAAGCATAAAAAAAACGAAGAGAAATCAAGAAACAAAGAAAAGAACATGGAAAAAATGAAAAGAGATAGAGAAATAAAAACAAAGGACCACTTAATCCTCTCACATGTGAATCTCACATTGGACCCTCAAATTAGACCCTATGCTTTTACACACACTCATTGTACCTTACAAAAAAATGTTTTTTTAATGTGAAGAAGAGTCCAATTTAAAGGTCCAATTTGCTCTAGTTTGCTTCAAATTGGTCACTAGAATTTTGGACCTTGGACCCTCATCTAAAATGGTCCTTACTTTGTTTTAACAACCAATAGGAAATCATTGTTTAAAAGTGGTAACTTTTGATTTTTTTTGTCCCCTCAAAATATGGCAACTCTTGTGCATTTGTTTTTCCAAAAAAACTCTTTGTACATTTAGCACATGATGTTTTTTCCCCAATGCTAAATTTAACCCCAAAATTTTTTTAAAAACATTTGTCCTAGGATTTTACACTTCTAAAAATGTAAAACCTCAAGGCTTGAAGGTCTAAGACATGAGGACTTGAAAAGTCAGGATTCAATGCATTTAGAAGCCCAAAACATGTATGATGAAGGGCTTCAAACATGACAATAGGCTTAAGGGCCTAAACATAATGGTTTGAACCTTTAAGACATGAAGGCCCAAGGACATTAGGACTTTGAAAACATGTCTAGGGTTTTTTTTTTAGCTTAAGTTGAAGATAAAACATGTTTCAGCATTTTGACCTAAAGTTAGAATCTTCTTTGAATCACATTGTCCTAACTAGTTTTTTTTTGCCCAAATAGTTCATTTACAATGCAAATAAATTTCTTGAGTTGTGGGGATCTTGTTTTAGCTATTATATATTGTTGGGTTTCTAATCAAAAATTGCATATCCCCAAGTTGATTGGGATCTTTTAAAAACCTCTAAATCCAAATGATTTGGAAATTGGTTGGAAATAAACTAGTAATTTTTTTGAATCGGGACAATGGAAGACAAGAGTGTGAGAAAAGAAGGGAATTACAAAAGTGTTTTGATTTTACAATTTAGAGAATTGTTTCATTCTATTTTATATAATTGTGTTTTGCACAAATATTCTCCCATTGTGAGGACTAATGGAGGGACATTCTCCTTTGAATTTATGTAATACATGAGTAAAAATATAGGGCCTCATATATTAGTTTTTTGGTAAAATTTTTAATTTAATTTTTTAAAATAATAATAATATGTTTATTTTAAAATTTAATATAATTAATATAGGGTATGCATTAATCGTTATTCCTTGGTTTTTTAAAACTTAAAATAAAATAAAAATAAAATTATATATAATTTCTTTTCAGACCTATTAACATCAATAAATCGATTAGTAATCAAACATGGAAGAAGGCGAAATGAACATGAAATGAAGGATCCTTTCGTACCATTGATAGTTGAATCATTTTGAAAAAAAACTTATACTTTACATGAATGTATTATTTTACAATCTCCCAACATTAAAAGGGAAATGCAAAAATTCAACCACTTTATTTGTGACTACATGCAATTATGTGTTGTTTGTAATTATTTACCAACTTTGACAATTTTGGTCATTTTGTGACTATGTTGTAACTACATTTAAAATTGACTATTAGCTTATTCATTCTTCCATATTACCTAGGATAGCCTACATTATTTTCAAAACAACTTAGAACTAACCTATGAACTTAGCCTATGGTATTCAATACATAGTTTAAAATAGCCTATACTACCTTAAAAATAGTTTAAAGTAGCTAACAAAAAGCCAAGGACTAGATTAGGACCTTAGCTTATGAAATAGGTAAGTAACTTCATAAAATATGTAAGTAAATAGGTAATTTACACTAGTTAGGTAAGTATGTTAAGCAAGTATGTAAGTAAGTGGGTAAGTAGATAGGTTAGGTTAGGTAGGTAGATATGCAACTTAATTTTGGTACAAACTTGCCCTAGGTCCATGTATCTGCGTTTTTATAACACTTTAACAATGTGTTCAAAGTTAAGTGCTAATGAAGTGTTGATTAATCATTGATATGATATTGCAATGACATTGTAATATAATGATCAATCATCACAATGTATTACAATGCCATCACAACATCATATCAATGATTGATATGATTGTATCAACACTTTGTAAACATTTAATTTCAAGAACACATTGTTAAAATGTTATAAAAGCACAGATACATGAAGGGGGCAAGTTTGTGATAGTAAATATGTAATTCAAGTTATATAAACATAGGTAGGTAAGTAATTTATATTAAATAAGTAGATAAATGTAGTTTAGGTTAGGTACGTTAATATGTAATTTGGGTTAAGTAAACATAAGTAGGTAAATAAGTATGTAGCTTAGGTTAAATGTAAACATAGGTAGGTAGGTAGGTATAATTTTTCCATTCAAGTAAACAATAGTCACAAATTGTGATTGCAATTTTGATTAATAAACTTTTTGTTTAATTTTAGTTACATTTGTGACTACAAACACTTGTGATTATAATGACACATAGGACTAACATAGTTATAATAGTCACAAATGAGTCAATTTGGTGACTAGTTACATTGTAGTTATAAACATAAGGTTAAAATGGACAAGATTTTTTCTAGTGTTATAGTAGTCTACACTAGCTTTAAAATAGCCTAGGGTAGCCTACTAGTATCCTAAGCTTGTAAATATGTAGAGTAGGGTAACAAAATAACATAGGTAGGAAAAATACCTATAGTAAATACCTAAGAAGGTTAGTGAAAAAATGTGCATAATAATATGTGATGACAAATAATTTCATTTATTTAAATAATGATTCACACTAAAAGAAAACCCCCCTTTTCCAACTATCTTTTTCAACTTGGGCTTAATTATAATTGTAGTTGAAAATGACCTTTCTAACTACAAATTATTTTTTTCAACTATTTTCCAACTATTGACTATAAAATTCAACAAGTATAAATTGAAAATGATCAAATAATTGAAAGTAACATTTGACCATTTTAGTTGGAAATAACATCCACCATTATAGGTGAGGGTTGTTTTCTACTATAATTTCCCATTGGATGAACTTCATTTGTTGACAAATCATGATGTCATCAAAATTTCAGTTGAAATGTCAATTCTATAGTATATTCCAACTGGGCCAATAGAATTGTAATTTTGACTATATTATAACTAATGGCAAAAAAATTAATTAATAGTTTGTTGACACATGGCCCAAACAACTAGCCATATGGCCCACATAGGGTTACAATCATTTAAGTTAGGCTTACACCTAGACCCAACCTAGGGTAAGCTTGAATTTAAAATAGGCCTAATCTTAAGTCATGTTCAAAATTAGGTTAACACAAACTTAGGTTAGACCTAGATTTAGACCACCTAGGCTAAGCTTAAACCTAGGCCAAGTGCCACCTAGTTAGTAAAATCTGATTTCATGTCAAATTTTTATAAATAGTTCATCCCAAATGGTTATTCCACTTAAATTATTATTTTTGTTTCTCCAACATTATTAATTCACCTTTTTATATAATTTAAAAATTTGTCATGGAAGATAAACAATACGGGATAAACATTTTAGTTGCAACCTAATTGTGGTATATCTATATCCAAGTTATAACTTAGCTAGTTGTAAATAATGTAGTTGTAACCAAGTTCAATTTAACAAATTATAACTTAGTTACAATTTAGCCACAACTACCTATTAACAACTATCTAGTTACTTACTTATTTCATTAATACCTAAAGTCTACTTATGTAACGTAACTTACTATTAATTAACATAGTTTATTACTTATTAATTAACCTAGCCTACTAAATAGTGTAGCATATGTGGCACCTAGCTTGGGCTAAAGCTAAACAAGGTGGTACATAGACCTAGACCTCCTAGTAGTAATTATTTAAACCCTAATATAGGTAGCCTAAAGACTGAATGCCTATTAGCCTCCTAACTAATGTAACATATGTGGCACCTAGGTTGGCTTTAAAGCTAGATAAGGTGGCATCTATGCTTAAAAGACTTTATATTTATCTAATTTATGGACCCAAATTCTTTAAAGTGTATGTAAATCTTGTCACATCGTCACCCTTTTTTGTATTTTTTACTTACTCCTTATTTACCATATAAATACACATTTATGGATGATTATGATGGAATCTAAAATTCTAATGGGTTCATGGTTTGCTTGAGCGTCCAACTTTTTATACGTATTTATAGTCTTTTAGTATTTCAAATGCCAAAAAAAATTTACACATTTCCCACCAACCTTCCCACTTAAATATATGAATTGCACAAATTTTTATGTGTCAAGATCTTCAAACATTCAAAATATATGACATGTGACATTAATGCAACCACTTTGGGTTCAAATATATGAAAATTATTGGTATTTTGTAAAAAAAAGTTTTTTTTATGGGTATTTAAAAACTTTGGGACCCTTTTATAAACCATATGATTACAACTTTAAAAGGACTAATTTCAAACATAAAAATATAGGTGGCATTAGTATACCTCCTTGTTAACACTTTCAAAGTTAATTTCATATCATTTCTTAATAAAAATAAGGTATTTTCTTATGTGGACAATTTTCACCAGTTTCAAAAGGATCTAAATGCACAAGTTTGCATAGTCATTATTAATGGATGGGCCTAAAAATTGGTGAAAGGATGCATCTAATGGATATTGATGAAAATACACCAATTTATCTTCAAGAAAATATTTATAAACATAACTTTTCCATACATTTATGAGGTATTTATTTTGTAAAACAAAAATTTGGTGTTTTTACAATATTACCAAAATACCATTTATATTCATAATGGATATGTCTCAACATTTTTCTGATGTGGTTGTTGCATATTAAATTATTGTAGTTTCAAATTTTAATTTAAAAACACCTAACATTGCATTATATGGTATTTTGTGTGAAAAATCACAAAAAAAAAGTGGGATAATATTTTTTCACTATGAAAAAAAAAGGGTGTTTTGTAATTGGCCTTGCAACTCAATTTTTGAGTTGTAACAAACATTTGCAATTCACTATATTTATACGCCGTGAGTTCTAATGGATAAGTTGCATGAGTTGCAAAATTGCAACTCATTGTATATGGTGGAATTCATTGCAACTCAATTATAATTTAGTCAAAACAACTCATTTTCAACTACTATTCAATTCCATCATAACTACACCCATGATGTCATGCTGATGTCATTAACTATCATCCATTTACTAAAATCTAACACGTGGCATTATGAAGATTTTTGGACATTAAAAAGAATTCAAAATATTGATCTCCATCATCCATTATGATTGTTAATGATAGTTCGAAATTGTAACACATGGCATAATAAAAAATTGTCACATGGCATATTTTGGAAAAAATTAAAAACTTTATTTTAGTAGCTAGTTAGGTCATACATAACCATAGGTAGGTGGGTTGGTAGGTTTTAAAACCATACATACCTAAGTGCCCTAAAAAATAACCATGAAATTTTAATTTTAATTTTATGTTTTTTTTTAATTAAGTTTTTTTCAACTCATCCCAAAATGACACATGTATTTTAATGTGAAAACATAAGAAAACAAACCTTTTTTATATAGTTTGTAACATGGGATTTGAAGACAAAACATATCGATTAAATCTTTTAGTTGTTCATTAATTGCAATTGAGTTGACACTATAACACTTAAATGTTCAAGGTAGGCCATATCCAAAGGGGGGTTCCATTGTTTTTGGCATCTAAACAAAACTGGAACCCCTCCAAATTGGCACATCTAATGCACTAAAAATTGTCAAAAATGGAATAGAATTGAAAAAATTATAGCCCTTCAAAATAGAGGGGTCAAGAACCCAAAAATAAACCACTAATTGCTACAAAGGTCGGTTCCTAAACACCCACAAAATTCTTTATATATTGTTTGTTGTTGTTGAATTTCAAAAATAATTTGTAAAACTTCAGGTGGCGCTTTTATAACACTTTAAATTGTTTAAAATAAATAAGAAATAATAAAGTTATGAGGTTTGAAAGTAGGAAGGATCCCAAAAAAAAAAAACGTGTTTTGTAAGTTAGAAAGTGTATTTCTTTTATTATTATTTTTTCATTATTCATTTTCCTTTGCATTTCGAATATGATTTCCAGAACTTGAAATAACACTCCCATAACATTTTAAGCCACTCAAAATGAAACACATATGATGAAAATATAAATAACTGATGAATATGTATATTTATTAAGTTATAAATAGTTTTGTAGTCATAACATAGTTGAACAATAGTACTTTAGTAGTGGCGCATTAGTGACCATACTTGAAGCGCCCCCAAACTTTTCAAGAGATTCAAAGGTGAGCCTAAAATGAAACAACAAAAGAAGAAGAAAGTTGAGGCACATTCCTTAACTCGTAGCACTTCGAAGGTAGGAGGGCATGCTAGACCTTTGGGATGGGATTAGGATGAATTCACAAGCGAGAGTTCAAGATGAGATCAACCTGTACAGCCAAGAAAATAGGGTAGTTAGTGCAAATCAAATGGAAATGGTGTGGTGAACTTTGTAGGGACAATCTCAAGCACAAGCTTTACATGGCCCACAACCTTTGGGAGGAGGCACCACTCCCCTCCCTATAATATACTTTGTGCCTCTATGTGGGGACTACATCCAATTGTCATTTTTCCCTAGGAGACCCAAAATTGGGACTCTTATTGTCCCAAAATTTTGGAGGCTCGTATCTTTTTCAAATCAAATATTTTTTGAGAGCATGAAAACACTATCTTATAGTTCTTGCAAATATATTTCCAACGGTGTATATCACGCTCTAATTGGACCCCATTTGACCCCTACTTTGAAGGGATTTGTGGGTGGGAGTCAAATAGCCCAATTTGACTCCCACCTTTTTTTATAATCATAATTCATGCAAATTGGGACTAAATGACCAATGCGAAGGCACTTTAAACATCTATGCTTCAAAACCTTTCTAATGGTATCCTAGGGGCCCAATTTGGTGCTTGTTTGTCTTTCCAACCAAGGTTTTAAACATTCATAACTCTTACACGAATGTAACCCCCAAAGTGGGAATGCACTTGGAAGTCATTGGGCTTCATCCCTTGCATTCTCCCCCATTTGTGATAGTGTGTTTCACACCTAAACACACTCTCGGCCTCATGGACCCTTGCATTTCACACTTTGTTGTGGACCCAATGTTAAAGTTGTGATAATACTAATCATATCAATGGGAATCACAATCGAAAACTTGTTGCAAATGTATGCCATAATGGGTGGTGGAGATGTGGACACATGGCATAATCGCATGTATGTACATTGTAGACTAGTTGTAACATATTTGTTGCTTTAATGACACATTTATAACAATTTTAAAGTAGTTGTCACATGTAATTACAATGTAAGTCCTAAAAAAATCAAACATGGTTGACTACATATGTATGTACAATGTGTCTAAATTATCGTATAGAAAATCCATTTTCAACTCACTTGTAATTATGATACAATTAACTAATTTTTTGACATGATAATTTATTTATCAATACACAATATTTTTAACGGGATAGTTGCATAGTAGTTGTAATACCCAAGGGATAATTGCATCACAATTATATGCGAGTTGTTTTTTGAGTTTTAGTTGCAAGGTAATGTGATTTTGACGAACACGAATGTTCATAGTGTTTAGACATTCAAGCAAATCATGTCCCAATGGTTTAAAATATAGTACTTTAAAAATATTTGATAACTTTTGACTCATTATATTTTTTAGGAATCAAAATATACGATAAAAAGGGATTGCAATAAAAGTTAGGTCCTTTTCATCCTATGTGGTACATTTAAAAAGATTTTCACCCTCCTAGCATAAGTAACTTAAAGATTTAATAATTAGTATAGCTAGAAAATACCTATTAGGTAATAGCTAGTAGGTACTTCAAGATAGGTACATAATAACTAATTAAACATTAACTTTAGTGCCTACCTACCTAGTTAGTAGCTACCTACTAACTATTTACTAAGGACCTAGCTACCTAGTACTCTAAGTACACACTAATTAAATGCCTAACTACTAGTTAAGTAAGTAGTTAGGTAGGTATCTAATTACTAGTATTTAATAGGTACTTAATATAGAACTGTATGACCTACTATTACAAATAGTCCTTAAGATAAACAATGGTTATAATTATGTAATCGTTATTTGATGAATATGGAGGGTACATTTAAAAGGGCCAATCCTCCATGAGGGTGTAGGGTTGAAATGTTGCCATTTCATTATGCTTGCCAACTTGGAAAAACTTTCATTAGTTATAAATAAATTTAGGCACTTCACTTTTTAATTTATTTCTGCCTAACTGACTATCCACCACCTATCATAACTGTTTCTCACAACTTGCCAATGTGCCATACTTGTACACATATTTGACATACTCCAATTGCACCTACCCATACCCCGCATTTACTCACATATATCGAAATGATAGCCACTTTGGCTACAAACAAAAATTCGTATAAAAAACACTTGGTGCTCGTTCACTGTGGCCGAGAAGTGTTAGGGGTTCTCTGTGGGTCATGTCCCACAAAACATTGAAGGAAGACAGCTAAACTAGTTCCAACTAGCAACATCTACAAGACAAGCCAACTTCCAACTGTCTGAGAACAAAAGAAGCATTTATGAACTCAACAAAGAGCTCTGTGTAGGATTTGATTGTATCCATGTAGGTTAGTACCACAACATGAGTAGGCTATGAAGAATCCAAGGTACCATTTCAAATCTTATCGCATTGGGGCTTTGATGCTTATAAACAATCCTTAGTTTTGTAAGACATCCATGTCTTACAAAGCTAATGATAGCATCGATATGACAACTGTCTGGCATTTGGTTTGGAGTTGCTGTGGGTATCCAGTTATAACTTATTGGGTAATTGTGTGGAGTAGGGTAGACATACCCCCCCACTGAGCACTAGCCTATCACATTTCACTTTGGCAGATCTTTCTCAATTCTTCTCCATTTTTAGTGATTTAAAATTTTATAGGAGTGCCTTCTCAAGCTTAACAAATCATCTTTGAAATGCAAAGCCAAAAAAAAGAGCAGTAAAGAAAATACGTTTTATTTGAATTGCAAATCTCTTTTTTTTCACTTTCTTGATTTTGATCTTTCCCATTTCATCAGTGCATAACTTTCTCATTTTTTGTTCAAATTGAGGATTTAAACTACTCTGAAATCGCCATCTTAAACTCTACAAATCATCTTCTGACGCTACAGGCAACAGAGTAATTTTGTTTTGTTTTTAGCGGTGCAAAAATGAGCTGAACAATTCAGAATTTTCTGTAAAAATGACCCCCTCCCCTACTTTGGGGGGACATAACTTTCTCACCTATAGTCCATTTTTGCCTATTTTTAGTGCAACAGATGCGCCAAGAGGAGGGCTCCATCTACTTTTTGGACACCATAAGCAATGGGCCCTCCTGCAAAAACGGTGAGCAAGCCCTACCTTAAGTGTTCAGACACCAGCTGGTCTACCCTAGCAGTGCTAGCCAACTGCATTGTCCAAGTCCCAAAGGTCGCCCCCTCCTCCCCCCCCCCTCAACAAGTTTAACTTTACTTCACTTTCCAAAATCTGTGTTGTGCTGCAATGCAACACTCCAATCTGTGTAGCCAGATTTGCTACCTTATGGCAGGCTAAACTCAAACTGAGTGTAGTGGGATTATTTGAATTGTTAAAGAATTGCTGGTCCTGGTTTTCATAATACTGCAGATTCAGAGAACTGTCAGTTCTGGTTCTTTGAAATCGAAAACAAAGAACCAATAATTCTGGTTACTTCAAAATACTTTGAAGAACCTGCAGTCCTTATGAAAGAACTGGTAAAAAACCAGTGGTTTTATAGCCGGTTATTTGATTCTTTCAGAAAATTTGAGAACTGTGGTTTTATACCATAATTAGTTATTTGAATTTTGAGAATCATGATTATAAATCCTAAGAAACTGTGGGGGGGCCTGCTCCTGTTCTAAATAGTTGGCATGTTGGAAAGTAAGGGATGGTTTAAACTTGAGTGTTTGGGCAGAGCCTTATGGTACCCCCACTTTTTTTATGAGCATGGTGAAGCTCATGAGCAATGGCCCCACCAACCTTTGTTCTTTTTGTGGAAACCAGTGTTGGGCAGCTAAATGGATGGAATTCTAGTACATAGATTGCTACTAGTTGAAAAAAATCAGAGTTACAAAGATAGAAAAATATACTCCATCTATACACAATGATGCACAAGATTAAGTTGATTACACATATACATGATTAGATCACCATGTAATTTCAGTAAAACATGTGTGGACATGCCAAAATGTTCCTCAGGAATCTTCTCTCCTCACAAGTCCTGTTACTGCTACACTGATTCTACCATAGTGCCCACAGATTCCCCAAAATAAGGAAAAGGAATTATTACTTAGGTATCACCTTGGAACCCAATCAAAGATGAAAAGAACACATTCCGAAAGGACAACTAGCTGTCAAATAACGATGACCTGATAAAACATCCTGCATGAAGTGCCAGTATGGGGATGAATGAATTACTTCACTCCCACATTCTACCAAGAACTAATGCAGGATGTTACTAGAACTATATTATTGTGAGAAAACACAAACACAATCAGCTATGAAACATTACAAGGGTATAACACTTGTTCAAAGCTAACAATCCTCCCATTCATTGCCTCACATAGCTGTTGTTAGAAACCTCTGAAACAATCAATCCCTAATTGCCGATGTAAGTGACATGTCTTTTTTTAACTAACAGTGGATTTGTCAATAGGATGACGATCTGATTTGCTGTAATGATGTAATGAATATCAATGTCCTTAGATTGGTGCTTCTCTTGA
>Ga0116229_10010262_pt1 | contig 14087 bp, 13 predicted proteins | sample S1TSphgellanicum_3_FD_87313 | JGI IMG/M metagenome (GOLD analysis project Ga0116229, IMG submission 87313) | Host-associated microbial communities from peat moss isolated from Minnesota, USA - S1T2_Fc - Sphagnum magellanicum MG | ecosystem: Host-associated > Plants > Peat moss > Unclassified...
GGGGGGGGGGCACGGGTGGGGAAGGACCGGGCGGGGGGAACTCGACGGGTGCATTATGCACCGGGTTCACACTGCAGTCCATCCCGATTAAGGGGATGAATGAAATGTTCGTCCAGCTTGATGACGGGACGAATTTTGGGGAAACTTTTTTTCTTTTAACTACTGTCCGTCCCGATTAAGGGAATGGATGAAATGTCCGTCCGGCTGGATGATCACAAAATAATAATAAAAATAAAAAGCACATAAAAATAAAAAAATAAAAAAGTTAAAAGTTTCTAAAAAAAACTAAAATGCGAATCAAGTTTAAAGAAACCGGGGGACTTCACAGTGGCCGAAGGTCACGGGCACCCACTCGTAGAAGTTAATTCCAAGTGGGACAGATGTGAAGAATATGGTTTAAATTGGTACCAGGCTGATATCACTATAAGGCTGGTATTGCCTCAACTCAAATGAGGCTGGTATTGCCCATCAGTGAACATGTATCTATCATCCAACATTTATCAATATTTTCCTCATTTCTTAATCAATTGAGCAATTTTTTGTCTCATCGGATCCAAAAACTGGAGGGCTACAAATGTTCATTGAGCGTCCAAAAGAAAAGGAGGAATGCAGAAAGCAGAGGAAGAGGATGAGTGTTAGTTTTGCTTCAATTTTTTTGAAAAAGAGAACTTGAGACCTTTTTCTGATTCCTTTCCTCTCATTTTAGTCTGCTATGAGTGATTTAAAGCCTGATGGGTGCACCAACTAGGGCTTTACAAAACTTTTTTGTATTTAAAAGGCAAAGATGCAACAATCCAAGATTTTAAGCTTGAAATTCTAGTATGGTTTAATTCACCCATCGTGAAGCATTGAACTGTCTTACATCTAACACCCCATATTTTCCCTATAAATTTGAGATCCAGATTATGAAAATCAAAAATGAAAATCAACAGTTATCACATTTGTTAGAACATGATGTTTGAGAATTGCCTCGATTAAAAAATATATATATATGATACCCTGATCGATTTTCATAATTCTAATTGTACAAAGAATGTTTTTTGAAAACTATCCCCCAAAGTCACTGAGGTAAAAAAAAAATTGTTTTAAAATCACCTTATTTCGATCATAGGCCACTCTGCCTACCTCACAAAATTGAAAAAAAAAACGGTGCCGACACAATTGGATGGTTGGCAAAAAACTTGCATATGGACTACCTTAATATCAGGGTATGTCAAAATGAATTCTCCATGTGGTGGGTCCATAGTGACTCCCATAAATATCCTCATTTGCATGGAAATGATTTGTAGCAATGGGGGTGACAAATCTAGTCTGGGCCTTGATACCTTTGGCATCATGAATAATTACTTTAAGATTTCAACAATTAAAAGTTCAATTATTTCAGGATTTTGGCAGCCTAAATGTCAAATTCATTACTTTTTTGGGCCTTGCATACCTTTGGCATCATGAGTATAAACTGTTTTGAAATTTCAGTAAGTAAAGAACTTAACAATTTTAGGATTTTAAGCATTTAGAGGGCTAAACTTAGTTTACATGAGTAAAGACAATTATGAACCGTTGATAAAATCTTTTTCCTTTTAGGAATCTCCACTTTAATGGTTTATAGAGGTAATAAAACGTTTTGAAATTTTATGAATGTCTTACTATAAATATGTTGAGTAGGTACAAAATAAATAATAATATATCACACAATTCCAATGCTTATTCATTGACAAGTTTATTACAACTCCTACAAAACCTAAAACTTTTTTGAATACATATCTACAATTTGTATCAATCAATAAAAGATTATTATACCACAATTTCAGATTTGTACATATTTAATGTGTACTAAAAAAATTCTTTTTTTTTTTAAAATGTCATTATTAGGCAAGTTGATGGTATATTTTCTAGAATTTTCAGACATGTCAAGAGAATTTGACATCAACCTAGGGTAACAGGTCCCTTACATTTGACAAGGATGAAACATTCGAGCATAGTACATGGATGAGGAACAAGTATTGCAAATTCTTTCAAATATTGTATTGTAAAAGCTAACCAACAATGCAAAGCAATTCAAAATTGGGTCCAAAATTATTTACCATTAATTTAGCACATGAATTAATATTGAACACCCCAGCCAAAACACCTTCACAAAAGCTTTCAAAGCCCTCAAGCCTATTTGTGAAAAGCATCAAAGCTCTGCAGATGCTGCAATCTGGAAAGGAATATATAAGCCAAACTACAGTAACTGCCCTATGACCAAAAACCAAAAGTGTGAGTGAGTGACTGCTGGAGACTGATAAATAAAAATACGGCAAAATTTGGTACATGGTGGTTAACATGAGTGCACTTGCACAATCCCTGCACTAACTAGCTTTTGAATTCTCCCCATCACCATTGGATTCTTCACATGCTCCTGTGCAGCCTTAGGATTTTCCTGGAGATCTGTCAAGACCTGTGTTTCACCCAACATTTCACTCTGGTCATCTATTTGCTTCAACATTCATTAGCACCCAAACAGCCATAATCTTTAGCATTCTTTCATTCTAAGGTTTACAGCTGTTTGGATGCTGATTGCCCTTCACACAGAACAGACACCGAAACATTTGCTTGTTCTAAGAAACATAATCCAAAAGCATCAATGAGACCGACCTTCAGAGCTGGTCAGTAGATATCTGGCTACTTTCCTCCTTTGCACAAGGTAGACATTTAATTTACACTAGAGACATGGCATGAAAAAGAGTTGTATGCCAACTGCATTTTAATGTGAGCTTAACACTAAGCTAAGGAAATATAGTAATTTCAAGTCCACACTATACTTGCCTGCTGCATAATTGGATCTGACAGGATGCCTTGGATTTCAGGATCTTGCATTGCTTTTGCCTGAGTTAGACACAATATATTATGAGTCGAGATGCAAACACCACATAAGCAGCCATCAATGGAGACCACCAGAATCAATTCATGACAAATCAAGGACAATTCAAATAGTAGGAAGAAAACATGACAACAAAGAGAAGTCAGAGCTAATTGCATAATAATAAGATTAGTCTCTGAGCAAAGACTACTCCAAGAAAAAGACTGACAGACCTGTTTTTCCTTCAGGTCCTCTGCACTAATGTCACCTCTCGTCACTTTGTTAATTTGCTCATTACACCTGCCAACATGGTCGTGAAAGTTAGTAATAGCTTCCTATTGTGGTCGCCATCCTGACAAAATGGACTGCAATAAAATCAGAAGGAATTCCAATCAATGGCCACACTCACAAAGTCAACAAATAAAACAACCTGCTTCTCCTTCAATTTAACATGTATTACAAGTTTCTGTTCGAGCACATCCCCACTTTTAAACTATTCACATAAGAAACAGAAGAGGAATTGAGAAAGGCAAACATGAGCACACGAACATACCTGCTCGTTCCATCCATCAGTTCTTGATTACCATCATTGTATTTCAGACCAGTCTATACCAAAAGCACCCAGTTGTCAGGGAAAATGACAATATTGAAAATCAATCACTTACAACTTACACAAACAGATGTACATAACTCTAGGAATGAGCATACAAGCAGTGTACCACATTGCCATTGGCTTCCCAGCTCTTCATTTCCTGACTTGGTAAGAACCTACAAGGAAGACTGAGCTGGTGAATGTGGAAGCCAAGTGTGAAGCAGGGAACAAACCTGGTAGGTTTCCAGAGCTTTGTCATGTTCTTTCATGAAAAACTGAAATGTACCCTTCCGTGAGTACCCCTTTGCAAATGAAGGATCAAACTCAATGCATTTGTCGGCATCCTTCAGACCTTCTGGGAAAGCCCCTAGCTTTGTATAGCATGCTGCCCTATTACTGTATGCCTGATCAACAACAGGATAGCATGAAATCAATTCCAGCATTCAAACAGAAACAGCTGGAAAGGAGGTTGGCAGAAGTTAATACTCAAACAGTCATTACACCCTCCCACATGAAAGGTAGAAGTTATGTTGCAAAGTGCATGCCTTGGCATCTGTGGGATTTCTTTTGATGGCTTCAGAATAATGCTTCACAGCTTGGGGATACCGTGCACTCTTGAAAAGTTCACTCCCTGCAAAAACTCCATGTGATACAATTCAGTATTAATGATTGTCACTTCAATTCAATTAAACCTGCACAAACCTATGTAATTCTAAATCTGGAGCTTTGATCTTAGTATGAAATTGGACTTCACCTTTTTCCCTCTCTTCATCTGCAGGTGATGGGTCATAAAAATTTTGCTGTTCAAGATCCTTCTTTGCTCTCACAGCATCATTCAGTTTTTTCAAGGTGTCTTGATTCCAATGCTCAGTGAGTGCCTTGTTGAAGCCCTCAATGGCAGGCTCATAATCCTTTGAATTCTTAGCCATTTTTGCATAGGGATGACTCTTCCATTATCAGTTGCAAGATGAAATTCTGCCAGATGAGTGGTGAAAAAACCAAACATAATATGCAAACCTTTAGGCTATTAGCAAACAAATCTACAAATGCATTTACAATTTACAAAAGTATTTATAAAGGATATTTATAAAAATAAAATACAATGTAATTTAGAATGCAAGTTAGAATGTCAAAATTGAGTTCAAGAAAAGAATAATCCTGCAACCAAAAAATCAAAAATTTTAAAATAAAAACTAAGCTAAACAAAGCTAGAAACAATAAATAAAAATGCAAAATCAAAACAAAAAACAAAACTTTTGAATGAAATTTTTTTTTAAAAAAAAAAACTATCTTATTTTCCTAGGATGACACCTTGCGCTCCAAACTCCAGAACTTACACAGGAGGAAGAAAATACATCACCTCAACAAGCAAGCAACAGCTCAAGGCGAGGACTAACTTTGACAAGAAATATACATAGTATGTACAGTGTAACGTATGTAGAGGGCCAATTTTCACAAGGAGTTAGTATCTACGGCGTAGTGTACAGAAGGGCGGCCCAATCTCCATCGCCGTAAGCTCTGCCTCTTGCCATGTCCGTCGCACAGGTGCGAGGAAGGTGTGTCCCGACTCCATAAGAAGAGAAAACCGGGCGTGAAGAAGAAGAAGGAAGAGCGAGATCTAGATGAGAGTGAAGAATGATACAAAGCGAAGAAGCAGAACCTAAAACTGTCGGTTGTTTAGTGGCGTCTTTCTTCTTGTGCAAACTGTTTGGCAAGCTTTCTGATGAGTTCAATTTTTTCCTCATCAGAGTTCAGATGTGAGATTTCGTCGAAGGGAGGAAAAGAGGATGGAGAACTGTCGAAGTTGTATGTTGGATCCTTAGCCCCAAAGTAAGTGGCACGCAAGAAAGTGGCGACATCGTGTGCTAGAGCAGCTGCTTCGGCTGTTTTGAACGATCCCAGCCAAATTCTCTTGTTGCGTTTTGTCACGCGGATCTCTGCTGTGTATGAGCCGTTGCGATATCTCACCCCTATGCTGCGTTCCACCCTTAGATCTCCCGCAACGAGGTCGGGGAACTCCTCCAGAAAATCGAGATCAGTCACACAAAACGGTTGTCGAAGACCATAATCCAGATCAAACTCGACAACTTGCTCCACAGAAGTAATTGGCAAAACGTCAGAGACAATTTCAGGATTCCCGGTTGCTTGAGAACCTGAACTTGAGGCCGCGAACTGACGACACGGAACTTGTCGAGAATGAACACAACGATCCGGTCCTCTACCAACTCTGTTGTCTTTGGCCTGTTTCAGTTTCTCTTTGAGTTTAGTCTGCGAGCGACCAGAACCCTTCCAATTTGCTTCCCCCCCATCCACCATCTTTGAAATGCTATAACCCCCAAAACTTGGACCAGACGAAGCTAGAGAAGTTACACAAAAGCTGTAAAAAAAAGCCCGATCAAATTGACCCTCGAATCATCGACCACTTCAAGAATACAGGAGCAAGAAAAAAAATTCACAAAAGGGCTCTTTCTTTCTGCAATGGATTGTTGTCTATTTGTTGTCCTCCACACACCCCTTCCCCAACTCTTTGAAAAAAGAGACGGCTCTTCGTAAGCTTTGAAGTGCACGGTTCCCCGAATTCTGACATGCACCTCAACAGTTGGAGCTCTTTATATGTACAGTGAGGGCACCGTGGGTCTCTCTCGTGAATCAAGAGTTGCTCATACTAGCCTACTTACACAGAGAAGAGGCTGGACATCACTTGTCGGCAACTAGGCCCATGAACCCATTGCAAGGAAGAAAGATGGGCTAATATTGTCGGTTGCCTATGCAGGTGATATTAGACTGCCGACATTTGTAAAAACCCAGCCAGATTTTCTTAGTGTATTTGGAGATACTCTTACAGAGAGTATTATGGCCGCTGGGCTTTCCAGTTTCGAAAAGCCTAGAGGCCATTTTTTTTGTCCTGTGATACCCAGCCTATTATGGCTGCTGCTGGGCTTTCCACTTTCAGAAAGCCTAGAGGCCTTTTTTTTTGGTCCTGTGATACCCAGCCTATATGGCCGCTGCTGGGCTTTCGATTTTGGTAGAGCCCAGAGGCCATTTTTTTTGTCTTGTGATACCCAGCCTATTATGGCTGCTGCTGGGCTTTCCATTTTCGTAAAGCGCAGAGGCCCTTTTTTTTGTCCTGTGATACCCAGCCTATTATGGCTGCTGCTGGGCTTTCCATTTTCGTAAAGCACAGAGGCCTTTTTTTGGGTCCTGTGATACCCAGCCTATTATGGCTGCTGCTGGGCTTCCATTTTCGTAAAGCCCAGAGGCCATTTTTCTTTTTCTTGAGATACCAAGCAGGTATGATTAGGAAAAAAAAAAAAAAAGCCACAATCGAATGTACTAATTCTTGGCCTTTTGTTTTTAAATGCAACAGGAATGCACATGAAAAAGGACTATTCCATTGCATATTCCCTGATCCGGTTTTCTACCAAAACGGTATTTCATCTGTGTGTAAATTTGACTATAAAATTAGATATGACAGTAAGGCTCGCTTTACACTAGGAGTCAAGGCTGAAATAGAAAAAATATTTTCAATCTGCCCCGAACTAGTAATAAATGCTGAACTTTTTGGCCTTGTATTAGCCCCAAGGATGCAAAAAGGATACCATGAATTTGGGAAGCCAATTTGCAACCTTGGGGGGCCAATACCCCAGCATTTATTAATATCCTGACATCAATGTTCTAACATTTATTAGTAACTTGGGGCCAAACAACAACCCAAAAAATGCTCAAAGTTGGCCCCAAGTTTTTTGGGCCCTGACTCCTAGTGTGAAGCGGGCCTAAGAACATGCGAGCATCTGTCTATGCCTTTGGCTATCGATTGGAAACAATTATAGAAAGCTGGTGATTTTTATCCAAAAACAATTCCAATTCGGATTATTGAAAACTCCAAAAAAAGACTTCATTTCTGCATCAAAAATGAAGTGTACGGGTCACCGAATAGCCTTAAAGCACATGTTGTCAGCAATCAATGTTACTTCTTCAAGATAAAATCCAATGGTAGTGAAAGGAAACCCCCCCCCCTTCCGCCTTCAGCACACAGGGGGCAGGGGTCTGACAGTGCACCGCTGAGCAGAACCGGGGGTACATAGAGTCTTGCCCTTCGACGCGCCCCCCTCCCCCCTGCGCCGCGAAACTTCCATCCCTGCCACCTACCACTTCTGGATAGTACAAATCATCTATTATCGAAGCTTTTATTCACACTGCAAACATATTGCATCAGCGTGAGTGTTGGGCGGTGCCGCGGTTGTTTGATTTTAGAAAATTCCAGAAGCCGAAAACCAGAGGTTAGAACTTTAGCACAACGGTAATCCCGCGAGGCGATAAACAACCCCCTAAACGAGCTCTGTCCGGCGCTGGTTTCGCTTGTCTTTTTGCACACCTTTTTCGGCCTTGCACAGTTCTGCAAGAAACCATGCAACCCGGTTTCCAGTGTTCTTCAGTTCTTCAAAAGAAGAAGAAAGTTCTCTGCTATTTTCTTCATTGCCAATGTTCCGGGCACCTGTTTTGAATTGCAGGCCTGGTGTTGAAACCCACGACCTTCCGTGCACGAGATGTAGCACTAACCATTGGCAATATCATCAAGCACTGCAAACACAAATTTATATTTAACATTTATTGCAGACACACAGTCACAAAGGGCAAAAATTTTAAACCCTGCGGCAGAACAACGCAGTTCTCCGCAGGGCTGCACTGTCAGGCCCGAAGCCAGCGCTTGACAGAGCTCGTTAGGGTGTGTTTAGCGCCTCACAAGAATCCCCTGCTTCTGAGTTGTGACGTCATTTAGCTTCAAGTTTTGTGTAAAACAAAGAATTCATGGGTTGCTTGTAGCAAAAGTCATGTGGCAGTTTTATTGTGGTAACAAATAGTGTATAAATGTACTTGGGGATCTTTGGGATCTAATGTTCATCTCACTCCTGTGGGATTGTTTCCTTTTCAAAAAAAGTTTAAGTAAAATGCTGAGTTTTTTTCCCGAAATTATATTGCAAACTGTAAAGTCACACCCTAGTTTTTTGCAAATAAAATTTTTAAAAACTTGGGAAAATTTGCCACATAAAATCGCTGCTCCTATGTTCTACCTCCACAAATTCAATGTTGGTTCACATGTAACACCAAGTTGTCCAGTTGCAGGTGCTTTTGGAAACCCACAGTTATAATTTCAACAAACTTTCTGTATCGCATGGAACCTTTGCTGATGGTATGATCCAAGCTCCCAATTTTCCTAAATTTCTACACCAAAGACAATCCAACTTTGGTCCAATTCACTATCCAGATCCTTTGCCATAAAGCACTCTACCTCTGAACATAAAATGTGTAGATAGCAGTACTGTACAATCACTTAAAAGAGGCCAGGTGCTTTATAATTGTACAAACAACTAGTTCAAGGGCAGCTTCAACACATGTTTGTAAATTAATTAATTAATTTTCAAGATTCTATGTTGAAAAAAAGAATATTATTAAATATTTTAAAAGATTCTTTAGTGTACTTCACAGAATTTTGCACTTTAAATATTTTGAGTGAAAATTTCAACATTTCTACAAATAACACAGTCAGTGTAGAAGCTGCTAAGGTTTTATGGTACCAACTACCATTTCCAAAGAGTACAACCTCCTGAGTCCTTACATAGTTAGGACCCAATAAATTGTATTTTGGTCTTAACCATTTTATTTATTCCTTCTCAAACAGGAATCACCAAACTTCTAAGCAGAATGCCTAATTCTTTTGGTTGGATCCAATTGATTTTCCCTCCAAAATGGTGCCAAGTAGCTTTAGCCTCCATCTCCACTTTTTGGTCTTGGAACCTCATCTAAAGGCCATGGGCTCAATTTATGGCTCTCATCCACGAGGATTGCCCTATTTCATGACCCTTAGTGTTGGTTTGTACAACTCTATGGGTTATGGTCCTAAACTATAGTTCTACTTCAAGTAAGAATCTAGCTCAAAGAACAAACATATGATTTTCTCTTGGCCTATCTTTTTTTTTTCTTTGGAGCCCCACAATCTCCTTTATTTTTTTCACAATACTATCCACAGAGAGTTGAACCTGAAAAAATACCCCAAGGGCTCAAACAATATTATCCACATCAACCCATCCAAGATTCCAACAAGTTTTTCATTCAAGGATTTACTTGGGCTTGGACAGAAAACTAACTACCTTAGTGTAAACCCAAACTCACCACCCTTCACATTTTGGACCAATGAAAGATTACATTTTCGTGATCCCAAGCACTCTAATGTAAACTGCCCCTTAGTGACAGGTAATTCAGTTCACAATATTAGAGGCCTACAAACCAAACCAGAAACTGACCCAAGAATCAGTGTCCACAAACAATTATTCACAGAAAGTTAGTTTGTGTTTCAAAAATGTATTCTAGCCAACCAAGATTAGGACTTGATCTCTTGATTCCAGAATTCATTTATGTATTTATACAGAGTGAAGATCCAAGTGCTACTACATGCCCAGATATGATAAATGCTTCAAGGGACTTTTCCTCCTACAGGGTCTGTTTTAAGGATTTTGTGATGTAGCCAAAGTGGCCCTTGTCCAGAAAACAATTTAGTCAAATTTGGCTACATAGTAGCTATGGCATACTTGGGCTGTTTGATCAAAATTTTGAAAAGCTTCAGAACTAGAACCAGCAATCAGCCTTCAGCTAGAACCAGAATCAGGTCCAAAAACCAGTTATCTAAATTCTGATTATGTTTTTAAATTAATTTTATTATTATTATTATTATTGGGGTTAGAGATGTTGTTAGCTTGAGAAAAAAAATCAAGGTTTTGAATAATAATTTTGTGATGGGTGTGGGCATCAGGCAGGTAGTCACATTTTATTGGTGATACAATGCTTGTAAACAGAAAAACGATTCTGTTTTGGGCTATGCATAGGTTTGTAGAACACGACTCACCTAACACTTTTATTTTAAAGAACCAAGAATCAGGGGTCTTGAAATATGAAGAAGGGGTTCCAGAACTAAACCAGAGGTTCTTTCAAATTTAAAAGAAGGTTGGAACCGGGCCGAAGGGCTTACTAGAATTGAAGCCATGGTTAAGTGTAAGTAGGTGTGTTGTGCATGTATGGATCCATTTAATATCAGGCTACTAGGGGCTTGGATTTGTTCCTATTTCATCATACACAAAGTTGAAACAAGGTATTTTTTCTGTTTGCTATTGCCCATGTGTGTAATTTTTCATCTGTGTCACACCAAATTTTCATCCCAACATTTCATCCAATGCAGATTCCATGGCCTTGATACTTGGAAGGGAAGATATACCCAGAAATAGCACATTGCAGAAAGAAATTCTTTCTTTGAGGGGGAAGGAAGGTGAACACACAATCCTGTGACAAATGTACATGTGCAGCTAATTGAACTCGTGCATGATTGTTGCACACAATAATCAGAATGTGTTGAACATGACACTAGTACGTCTGATGTGATACCAGTAACTTACCAACATGTATGGCAACATTCGACCAATTGGGCACACTGCATGACATACTTTAAGAGTCAAAACTGAGCAACATTGTTGAAGTCCAATGCTGAGTAGATACATAGTTGAAATGGAACTATGTGAATTCAAATGATGGGAATGTGAATGAATGTTTGAACATTTTGTCCTTGATCCCAGGAAATTTGTGTTCTCTGGCTCTGGGATCCGTCCAGAGGATGATTCTCTTGTCTCAAATTTGGTCGGTTTTACTTTTCACACCGCTTGAAGACTGTTCATCCCCATAGTGCCCTAAATGCAGCCAGTATGAGAGATACCTTTAGGGCTATTATTACTCAACTTCCAAGCTTTAGTTGTTCTTGAGAATTTCAACTTTTTGTCTTGTCATTATTTCTTTATTGAATTGTTTTTACTAGACTTATACATCAGCATTTTTTTTTGGTGGCAAATCAAATAATGGGGCTACAACTTGTAAGTTGGAAATAAATAAATAAATCGTCAAAAGTTAGGGCTTTTAATTGTAATGTTGTTATAGTGCACTACCTCTATCCAAAACAACATATTTTGGGTTTTGCGACTATGCTTTGTGACTACATCTTAGTCAAGAAGGACATATGCAACTAGTCATTCATGAATTGTTAAATTCATGTCGTTTCATCCATTAATCGCAAAGGACATTTAGTCACAAGGTCCAATCATCTTATCGACTAAGATTTTTTAATGTTGGTTTAATTTTGAAATTTCATGTCATCAATAACCTTGGTATGATGTATAAAATGCATGTCATCTCAACTTAGTTGTTTTATTTGACTAAATGTTACAAAAGACACCTTGATGGATGGATGACATGTGTCAAAAATATATATAAACACATCATGATTCATTGCACATGACCAAAAGTCAACCTAGTTTAACCTAGCTAGGTTATTTACTTAGGTTAGGCAACCTAAGCTACCTAACTTAAGCCAAATGGCCTAGGTATCATAGAATGAGGACTTGAACCTTTCGCCTTCACATTGGGGTTCAAGTCCTCATCCATTCCACTATCACATTTTTTAATATTAATTATATTGAACACAAAGTTATAAAGTTCAAAAATTTTAGCCTTGAATCAACCTTGGTTAGCCTAGGTTGACCTAGGTCAACCTACCTACTACCTACCAACTTAATTTAAAGACTTAGACCTCCTTACGTTGACTTAAGATGAATTAGTTTGTCAACTTATACTACTTACTAGAACCTAAACATTTTTAGGCTAAAAAAAACCTTAGGATAATTATGTTGCTTTTAGTTGCATCATAGTTGCATTTAATTACACAAACTTCAAGTGGTTACAAACTTGATAAAAATCTTATAATGAGGTTATAGATAGGTTGACCTGGCAAAAAACCTAAATCTAGGAACCTAACCAAGCCTACCTAGGTTAACCTATTAGTAAAGTAACATATTTTAAGTATATTTAAACATACTAGATGTAATAAATTCATTATGTCTAGTTAAGTAATTTACAAGATAGTTTATATTACGAAATAAGTTTGTACTAAGTAACCTACATACATAGGTTAATTTAATAGTTATATTAACATAAGCTAATATGTTAAGTAGTTAAAAAGTCAAGGAGTTATGTGTCACCTTTTTCATAATGACTATTAATATTATAGTCATAATTACAATCAACAGTAGATTATTTAGTACACATACACATGCATTTGAATTCATGACTTCAAAAATGTCATGGCACACAAAAAAATATGGCATGCCATGACAAATGTTGGCGCCATAAATTCAACACACACAAAAACTTATGGTGTCACAAAAAATCATGAATTGCCACATCAGCATTAATGACACCTTGTTGCCAAATGACATGCCATGTCATCATCACATGGAAGACTAAGTTGTTATTAATAAAGGACAATAATGTTTTCAACTAACTAATAATGAAATCAATTTATCGAATCAATGACCCGAATCATGATGTGAAGTTAATATCACAAGTCGCAAAGTGTTGTGATTACTAGTCAACCTCATTGCCATGTGGCATGCCACATCAACATCACATGATCATAAATAGTTATTATTCACCAAAAGTTACAAGAATGAATGGAATTTTGTTATTACCTAATTTTGGATGATTAAAAATACATCAAAAATACACTTTTGAAATTTTGATATTTTTGTAAAAACCATCAAGTTGTGATATTGACTACAATCACAAAACAATAATGCCATGTGGCACCACAATGTCTTTTATGACTATGAAGTCATTAACATGAACTTGTAATTATAATTATAGTATAAAAAAAAAAAGTCATTTTATTAACCAATTGTAAAAACCAAAATGTGTTGTTGTGATCAAATTCCATTACCACTCCATCAACCTACAATCCTAATCTTTTCACCACATGGCTCTCCTTTGCAGTACCCTTTCACCATCGTTACACCTTTATTGAAGCATATCACCATTGTTGTAATTGAAGTCACTATTATGATTCTTCTAAGTTCTTTTAGGGTTGCAACTTGCTTTAAGCTTATTGTGGTTAGTTTGTATTATTGTACATCAGAGATCTTAGATTTTTTTATGCATATTTTGAAATCCAAAGTATTCATGTTTGGAGGTTGTAATGAGTTATGTTTAAAGGTTGTAGGAGAAAGGAGGTGGGTTACGGCAAGTTATTCATTGGACGTGGATCACTTAATGTTCACTATAATAATCAAGTTGGAATTGAACAAATTCAGAGCTCCAAAGTCCAAACTTCAAAGTGTTTTTTGTTTTCTTTTTTTCGAGTCCTTACTTGTTCATCTTTTTTTAATTTCTTATTTCCAAGTTCCACCATGCCTCCTCTTATGATTTTGAAGAACTTAAAATTCAAACCCATTTTCCTTCTCATACAAATGTTGAGATTGTTGATGTAAAAATGCTTAATCTAGAACCTCTTGTTGTAATGTTTGTTTTAAAACCAATTGCTGCAACATTTGTTTCATAACCTTTTATTGTAACATCTACTTCAAAACCTTTCATTATAACATCTGCTTCAAAGCCTACTTCATAACTTGTTCATCAAGTTTGTCATGCCTCAACAATAAATTTAAAAAGCGAGATTGTGAAGGTAATAAACAATTCCAAGATAGATGGGCAAAGTCTATAGTAGATGATAGAGGTAAGGTGCATCAAGTTCAATGTGCAATTTGCTTGAAAATAGAAGGGAAGGAA
>Ga0116229_10010265_pt1 | contig 14086 bp, 17 predicted proteins | sample S1TSphgellanicum_3_FD_87313 | JGI IMG/M metagenome (GOLD analysis project Ga0116229, IMG submission 87313) | Host-associated microbial communities from peat moss isolated from Minnesota, USA - S1T2_Fc - Sphagnum magellanicum MG | ecosystem: Host-associated > Plants > Peat moss > Unclassified...
GTGCGGATTTCCGGCCAGTAATGAAAAAGATATCCCTGTTAGCAACAAGATACAGACCGTAATAAATGCTCTCATCTGCTTTTAAAAAATTTGATGCTTACAATTAACAAACTTCCCAGCAAAGCTGGTATCACCAGATTGATCAACCAAATGGCAAAGGAGGCAGCAAAGATTCCGACAGTATTAGTACTGAATAGTTCCAGCACCTGGATGCTCGCCCCCCACCTCAACCCTAATTCCGTCAGGAAAGTAAATGTAGGGATCACAGCCATTACCAGGAAAACAACACTTATCCCCCCCCAAACCTGGCTAAAACTCAGGAATATCCCAAAAACGGGAAAAACCAGGCTATATTGAATCATAAACACAATATACCGGGCAAAAGATAAGAACAATATTCTCAATAAGATGTTCGTATCGAAATTTTCTAAAACTTTTATGAAAGCGCCGATCTTCCGAATCCAGGCGAACCGGGACAGATGCAAGGCGACCTGGGGGAGTCTGAAATATAGAAAGGCCAAGCCTATGAACAATATCCCTACGCTGCCCGCCAGCATGGTAAATCCCCATTCAAGCGTGGGGTTATGGTGTACCTGCGCATGTAAAAAAGGATGAATATAATAAAGACCTGCCGCCCCAATAACCAGCGTGATCAGCAATTGTGAGATGCTACATACCATCGTCAGCGAGATGGCAGCGATCCGATGGCCTTCTTTGATATATAAAATACGGCCCAGATATTCTCCCATCCGATTGGGAGTAAAAGAGGCCAGGGTTGTTCCTGTCAAGACGGCCCTGAATGCATCGCTAAAAGAAATACCGCCGACCGGCCTTAAGGCCAATTGCCATTTACGCGCCTCTATTCCCCAATTGACAGGCATCAACAGGATGACCAGCCATAGCCTCCATTGGTCCGGGCCGGTTATCGCATGGAGTACCTGGTCTAAAGACTTCCTCCAGTCAGGCTGGTGGGCGATCTGCCAACCGATAAACCAGATCAGTAAGAGGAATACGAGAGGGCCCAGCACATAAGACAGGGTAAGCCGGCCGCTGTTTTGCTTGGAGTTGCCTATTATTTTGATATTTTTGTTCACAGGACGATCAATCGGCTTCAAAAATACTCTTCCTGATGCAAAAGACGGCTAAAATAATTCTGGGTATCGACCCCGGCACGGTCGTGATGGGCTACGGGCTCGTCCGATCCAACGGCAGTCAGCTGCATATGGTCGACATGGGTGTACTCAGGCTGCCCGCCCATAAGGATGGTCATGAACGGCTGAGGCTGATCCATCAGAAGGTGCATGAACTCATCGAGCGGTTCGAGGCCGGAGACTTCGCCATTGAAGCGCCCTTTTTCGGGAAAAATGTGCAAAGTATGCTGAAGCTCGGGAGAGCACAGGGGGTGGCCATCGCCGCCGCTATGCAGGCCGGCCTGCCTGTCACGGAATACTCGCCGAAAAAAGTAAAACAATCCATTACCGGTAACGGCAATTCGGAAAAGGAACAGGTGTGGAGGATGCTACAGCGTATCCTCCAGCTGGAGCAGGACACGCCCGTCTACGATGCAAGCGATGCCCTGGCGGTAGCCGTCTGTCATCACTTCCAATACCAGACCGCGGAGAAGATCAATGGGGAAATCAGCGCTGCAGCTACCAAGAAGCAACGACGTAACAAGCCCGGCAGCTGGGACGATTTTGTCCGGCAGAATCCCGGCAAAGTCCGCGACGTCTAGTGGATAGAGAATTGCCGCGCCTATAAAAGGTGTTGAAGGATCTTATCCCTTGCTGCCTCCAATTGTGCAGGTGTCAGCTGCAGCTTGCCCCGGGTGAAATTCAGGTCATCGGCCCGGTCGATGGGTACGAGGTGAAGATGCGCATGAGGCACTTCCAGCCCGATCACAGACAGGCCGCAACGATCGCAGTAGAACGCTTTTTCAATGGCCCTGGCAATGGGCTTGGCAAACAGCAACATTTTCGCCAGGTAATCATCCGGCACATCGAAGAACTTATCTACTTCCAGTTTGGGAACGATGAGGGTGTGCCCCTCCCGCAAAGGAAAGATATCCAGGAAAGCAAAGAACCGATCGTCTTCCGCAATCGTATATGATGGAATCTGACCAGCAATGATCTTTGAAAAAAGAGTCATAAATTGAATATTAATGTTCAAATATATTTTATCCGGCTGTATTACCCTTTATATCGTTTTTCCTGCCAGCGCACAAATGAGGGGACCCATCAAATATAAGGACGATGTCTTTTCGGCGGTCACTGTCACTAAGAATCTATCTTATGGCGGAGATTTGACCGGCCCCCAAAAGCGCGCCACTCTTTTCGATCTGTATCAGCCTGCCAGCGACAGTACCGCACTCCGGCCTCTCATCATCTGGATGCATGGGGGTGGTTTCAAATTCGGGTCCAAAGAAGCGGCAGGTATCCGATTGTGGAGCACCAGCTTTGCCCGTCGGGGATATGTTTGCGCCGGCATCAATTACCGGATGGGTAGCAAGAATCTGAGCTTCCGCTTCAATGACCTGGTGAAAGGTTGTTATGATGCGGTGCAGGATGCCCAAACAGCTATCGCCTGGTTCAAAGCAAATGCCGTGCGATTGCGGATCGATACCAACCGGATCGTACTGGCGGGCAATTCCGCAGGGGGGATGATCGCATTACAGGCCGCCTACAGCAGCAATGCCGAAATGCTGCACCTGATCGGCAACCATGATTCAAGCCTCGTTTCCCAGGCTGTCGATGCCGGCCATATCGCTGCGATCATCAATTTCTGGGGTGGTATCTTCAGCACCGACTGGCTGCAGAATGCCCGGGTGCCGATTGTCAGTGTTCACGGTAAAAAGGATGGGATCGTCCCTTATGATCATAAAGGGTATCCGCTATATGGCAGCTTTGCTATCCATCATACCGCCGATTCGCTGCATATCCCCAATCAGCTGAAGACGTACGACGATTATTCACATGAATTGCAGAAACATTTTAACCCCTTCTTCGTCAGCGGACGCACTAAAAAAAGATGGCTGGAGGCCGGTCAGTTTGCGGCGGATTTTTTATATAACGAATTATTCGGGAACAGGACTGCCAACTTCAGAATGGAGGAACGCGATGCCGGTACTGCCTGTCCGCCTTCGCGAAGCGGTTCTTCGGCCGAGGACGGCAGCCGATAGGAATAAGCCACAAAATGGCCATGGTGGGCGAGTGAAAGCGGAATGTCCAGCCGTCCTATGCCATCCAGCAGGATCGGGTAGCCGGCGGTGGTCTTTTCTATCCTGAGGTCAGCCCGGGAAAGAGCGGAATGCAGTTTACCGAGGGCAAATGTTCTGACGGATGCCGATTGATCGGCATAAGCTGTCTGTTCGACAGACCGGAATCCCCACCAGGTGCGGTCAAAATTTTCATCATTGCAGACCACGGTAACAATCAGCCTGTTGGTGATGATAGACCGCGAATAGAGTATTTCAGATCCATAAATGACCATGCTTTTGTAAAAGCCATCTCCGGCAGGAGCAGTAAGCTGAAGCACAGGAATGTTTAATGGTGCAAAGATCAGCCCGGTGTCTGTCCTGCTGGTATATTTGTATACCGATTCCTTAATGGACCATAATAACCAGACATAGTTGTCGAAGGTCAACTCCCCCCATTGATCATAGAGCGTCTTTTCTTCGCTGGAAATGATCCTGGAATAGAACCGGGGGTTGCAGGTCCGCAGCGGGTCGGTAGCTGAAAGATCTACGATATCATTGCCTGTGCTGGCAATAGGTTGTGATACGGAGGCCGGATCGTTCATTATTTTATTTTCTCGGCGATCGCATCGATGCAATTACCTACCGTGATTATTTTTTCTGCCGAATCAAAATCAATTTCAATATTATATTTTGCCTCAGCATCAATAATAATATCGACGAGGTTGGCCGAATTAATCTTTAAGTCCTTAACAAGGTTGGTATCATCGTTGATGTTCTGCAGCAGTTCCTTGTTTTCAGTATAAGGGTACAACACCTTCTTAAGTTCTTCCAAGATGTTCCGTCTATCCATTTTGATTATATTTTGAAAATATTAAACACGCGTTCACATCTCCGAAGCCAAAGTTTGCTTTGGCAACAGTCCTGATCTCCCTTTCTACCATAGTCGTCGGTAAACACCCGATATCGATCTGTCGTAATATTTCGGGATTAGGATCTTCGAGGTTGATATTGGGATGTACGAATTGATGTACGATCTGCAAAACTGCAGCCACCGACTCTATAGACCCCGCCGCACTCAAAGAATGGCCGATCATCGATTTCAATGAATTGACCGGCGGGAAATTACGACCATTTCTACCAAGTGCCAAGCACCAATTCTGAATTTCCAGGGGATCGGCGGCCGTCGCGGTCAGGTGGCCACTGATCAGGTCAATGGAATCGGGGCTAACGCCCGCATTCGTCACGGCGTCCGTTATGCACCTGATGACCCCAGGAGCAGCCGGGGCGGTCATGGAGCCTCCGTTGCGCTGACCTCCTGAATTACAGGCACCGCCGAGTAATTCCGCATAGATCCTTGCATGGCGGCTCAGCGCAAAATCCAGATCCTCAAGGATGAGCGCTCCCGATCCTGAACCGGGAACGAAACCGCCGGCAGACTGGCTCATCGGCCGGGAAGCCTGTTCCGGAACGTGGTTAAATTTCCTCGACAGGATCCGCATCGAGTCGAAAGCGCCAAAAATATAGGGATCTACATGTTCGCTGCTGCCGACAACCATCCGTTTGGCCACCCCCTGCTGAATATATTCATAACCCATCAGGATCGCCTGGGTGCCGGTGGCACAGGCGGCAGAAGTGGCGACAATCCGGTTGCCCAAGCCTAATCTGCCTGAGATGTAAGCAGTTATACTACTATTCATCATCTGCTCGATCACCCGGGACCCCAGTTTTTTGGCCTCGCCCGCATCCACACGGGTGATGATCTTTTTGACGACATCACATTCCGAGACACTGCTGCCGAAGACACAACCCGTATCCCATAAGGTTTCGCTGCCGCCTACACTATTGCCGGCATCCCTCCACGCATCGAGGGCAGCCATGATCCCATAGCCCAGGGCATGACCCTGCAGCCCGTGAAAGGTGATCTCAGAAACGTAATTCTTCAACAAATCCCAGTTAAAAACGGGAATACCGGATACCTGGCTATTGAAATGAAGATCCTTATAACCAGGCTGATATCTTATTCCGGACACCCCCTGGCGGATCGAGGCTAAAAATTCCGGAACGCCAACGCCATTGGGAGCAACTACGCCTAATCCAGTAATGACCACGCGCCGACTCATTCTATCGTATTTTTCATTTGGAGATCTTCTTTATGATGCCTGCAAATACTCCTTTTGCAATCCGCTCTCCGGCCGCATCCAACATTTCTACCCGGCATTTCAGCTTGCCAAAGCGAAAATATTCCTTTTTGGACATTACCGTTATTTTCTGTCCCGGTAAGACCATTTTGTTAAACTCGACTTCTACGGAAGTGAATAGCGGAAAAATGGGGCCGGCGGTGCCGCCGACAAGGTAAATACCCAAAACCACCAGCCCGATCTGCGCCATGATCTCCGTCAGAATGGCCCCGGGCGTTACCGGATGGCCGGGAAAATGATCCTCGTAAAAAAACGCATCTTCCTTTAAAGTGTAATGTCCAACCACCCCATTCTCGTCTACAAAAGAGAGCTCGTCCACAAAACGAAAAGAGGATTTATACGGCAGAAGATCAAGAATATGCTGGTACATCATAAATATATAGGTAGCGTATTGACCGGAGCCGCCGGTCTACCGGCAGTGTTCACCTCCGTCGACGGGTATGATACTGCCATTGATCCAGGATGCTTCATCCGTGCAAAGCAGATAGATAACGTTGGCGACATCCTGCGGTCTTGTGGTTCTTCCCAAGGGATTTCTTCGTCCGGCCAGTTGCAGCAGTTCATTGCTGGAAGGGATTTTCTTCAATGAAGGAGTCTCCGAAATTCCGGCCTGTATAAGGTTGGTTTTCAATCCGTATTTACCCAATTCCACCGCCATATAAGTGACCAGGCTTTCCAAAGACGCTTTGGCGATTGAAACGGCGGCATAACCATCCCAATATTTATGGGCTCCTTCGCTGGTCAAACCGAGAATCCTTGCATCGGCGCAGAAATGCCCTTCCTGTAACAGCGACCTTGTCCAGTCCAGCAGGCTGGTGGACATCGCATAAGTGGTAAAGCGGATGTCGTCTACAGAAAGGATCGAGGAGTCGGCTTCGGCCTGACCCTGGTCGCCTGCTCCCGCAAAATCCGAAGATGTGTCAGACATACCTACCAGGGGTTTCAAATTGCCCCGGGCTATGGAATGAAGCAATAACCTGACGCTATGCTGATGACCGGCCCTGGCCGCAAACTGTTGTAGGAAAGATGTTCTCGAAGCGGCATCGAGCGCATTTACATTGTAAGTATCGATGAGGACATTGGCTGCAGCGGCTATTTCGGTAAACTTTTCTTTCAGCACTCGTTCTGCAGCACTTGTTTCCCGGTAAAGCACAGCAATGTTCATGCCATGGGCGGCCAACTTTTCTGCTGCAGCGAAGCCAAATCCGCTCGAGCCGCCCAGAATAATTGCCCACTGATCCAAAAATTGTTTATTCATTCACGGAATGTAAATATGACGGGCGATGCGCTTAACAGAAAAATAGCGCATCGCCCGCAAAGCGCTAATGTCTGACCTTAGGCCGAGCCGCTTCCGGCGGCTCATATATACGGAGAACAGGGAATGGGGTCCCCTCTCAAATGACCTGCAAAGGTAATGAAAGTTAATTATTTATATGATGAAGATTGCTTATTCTTTATATTTGTCCCATTACCGGGAGGCGATGAAATTATTGATCCTTTTTACCCATTTTTCGTTATTATCTGGGATGGTTGACTGGTCGAGGCCTTTGTTCCAGACCCTTGACAAATCCAATTTTTATTCCGTGATGGCATCAGGCAGGCTAAGGGAAATCAATGAAGAATTGACGCTCATTGCTTCATCGTCCATCAAGGAAAAGGAAGCATACGAAGGGGCTCTGTTGATGAGAAAAGCCGGATTACCGATTCCGCCGCACGAGAAGATATCCTCGTTCAAGACGGGCTATCACAAACTCGAAACTGCCCTGTCGAAAGACAGCAGCAATGGAGAATATCATTTTCTCCGGCTGATCATCCAGGAGCATGTGCCCAAATTTGTCCATTATGACAAAGACAGGGATACAGACAGCCAGGACGTCTATCGGGCGTTCAGAAGTTTGCCGCCGGCCGTGCAAATGGCCATCCTGGATTATAGCAAGCACTCTAAGCTACTACACGCAAAAGAACTGAATGAGTAAAAAAGTATTGGTGATCTACTATTCGCAGTCAGGTCAATTAGCGGACATCGCCGATTGCCTGACCGCTCCACTGGCGGCGGCAGGCGCAGTTGTTGAAAAGGTCGCTATCCAACCAGTGACCGCCTATCCTTTTCCATGGAGCGCCGAGCGGTTTTATTCCGTTATGCCGGATTGTGTGCTGGGTATAACGACCGAACTGGCGCCTTTCACCCTGAAAGAAAAGGCTTATGATCTGATTGTGCTGGGATACCAGGCCTGGTTCCTCTATCCGAGCATCCCGGTCAATTCCTTGTTGCAGCATCCTGCTTTCCTGTCCGTGGTACGTGATACGCCGGTCATTACGATCACCGGGGCAAGGAATATGTGGCTCAATACTTTTCTGGAAGTAAAAAAAACGCTGCGGAAAGCGGGCGCGAGACTTGTCGGCAATATTGCATTGATCGACAGGCATCCGAACCATATCAGTTTTGTCACGATCTTCCACTGGCTATTACGCGGGAAGAAAGACAGGTACCTGAAAATTTTTCCTTATCCGGGCGTATCCGCGGCAGACATCGCTCAATGCCGGGTATTCGGCGCGATGCTGTTACCACATCTGGAAAGAGATCAGTGGGATGGTCTGCAGGAAGAATTGATCCGGCAAAAGGCTGTCAATACGAGATATCCATTATTGCTGTTGGAATCCAAGGCGATACCTACCTATGTTATATGGGCTCACTTTATTGTGAAAAAGAAAAAAAGGCGTCAATGGCTGGCCGTATTCAAATATTATCTGCTATTTTCACTGTTTGTTGCTGCGCCTGTCATGCTTGCCATAGATGCGGTATTGATCAGGCCATTTTCGTCTAAACGTATCCATGCTAAAAAGCAGTATTATTTATCGTTGAACTAATCCAACAAATATGTCGCTTTCCCCAGTTTATATTACCGATACTTCCATCTTCATGCCTAATGATCCTGTCCCGAGTGAGGAGATGGAAGAATACCTGGGCTATATCAATGACAAACCGTCCAAATCCAAAAAGATTGTCTTACGGAATAATGGCATTAAAACCAGGTATTACGCGCTGACTAAACAGCACAAGGCCACACATACCAATGCACAGATGACTGCGTTGGCGGTAAAGGCCTTATTCCAGGATCACCCGGAAAAAATAAAAGACATCGAGGTGTTATCCTGCGGTACGTCGTCTCCCGATCAGATGATGCCTTCCCATGGGGTCATGGTGCATGGATGGCTACCGGAAGCTGAGTCTATCGAAGTCGTTTCGCCTTCGGGTGTATGCTGCGCAGGGATGCACGCTTTCAAGTATGCCTATATGGCGGTCAAGACCGGCGATGTCCACCTGGCCGTCGCCACGGGATCGGAACGTTTCTCCGCTTCGCTGGTTTCCCATGTATTCGAGGAAGAAGCGCAAAAATTAAAAGCGCTGAATGAAAATCCTTTTATTGCCTTCGATAAAGAGTTCCTGCGGTGGATGCTGTCGGATGGTGCTGCCGCCTTTTTGCTGTCGGATCAGCCCAACGATAAGGGGATAAGCCTCAGGGTAGAATGGATCGAGGGCGCCAGCTATGCCAATGAAATGGAGACCTGCATGTATATGGCCAGTGAAAAGCAGCCCGATGGAACACTCAAAAGCTATCTCGACTATTCACCGGAAGAGATCATCAGCAAGTCTATTCTGAGCATCAAGCAGGACATTGCCCTGCTCAGTAACAATATAGTGCCCTTGGGCGCCAAAAGAATAAAAGAGATCTTCGACAAGAAGGGTCTGAATGCAGACGATATCGATTACTTTCTGCCGCATATGTCCAGTGAATTTTTCAAGCCCAAAATATTCGAACAGATCGCCTTGCACGGCGCCAATATCCCTTACGAGAAATGGTTTGTCAACCTGAGTACAATGGGAAATGTCGGCGCAGCATCGGTCTACCTGATGGTTAACGAGCTGTTCCATAGTGGAAGGCTGAAAAAAGGAGAAAAGATCTTATTGCTGGTGCCGGAAAGCTCGCGCTTCTCGTATATGTATGCGATGCTGACGGTGTGTTAACCGATAGCAGGAGACCAGTCGCACGAGGGCGGCCCACAATGGCCTGTTCAATGATTATAAAGGATTTTTTATGAAAAAGGAAGAAGTGCCCCAGGATCTGAGTTCCCTTGGCAAGATCACCAAGGAGGTCTGCTATGCCACTGACGCCGCCGGAAAATACACGACCGAGCTGAGCCAGGGCTGGGATGTGAAGATCAGTGCGCTGGATGCGGCCTGGCAGGATATCGGCGAACGGGTAGAAGCCGCCAAAGCCAGGGTCCTGCGTGGGGAGGCAAGCCCTTTGCTGTATTTTATGGAGCTGAAACTCATGGATATCAAAGTGCTGGCGGGCTATACGGGTTTTTGGCAGTGGCAGATCAAAAGACATCTTCAACCTGCCATCTTTAAAAAATTATCCGAACGGGCGCTTCGACGCTATGCCGAAGTTTTCGAAATTTCCGTTGCTGACCTTAACAGCCTCACCGTACATGCAGATTGAGTTCAAACATATTCAGGCAGCGCACTGCGAAAATGGCGTAACGGTAAGCCTGCTGAAAAATATCGGTATCCATAAGATCACGGAACCGCTGGCATTCGGTATCGGATCCGGGCTATTCTTTACTTATATCCCTTTGCTAAAGGTCAACAATGGTCCGGCATTCGCCTTTCGGACCATGCCGGGACTGATCTTCAAACGAACCTGCCGGGCATTGGGAATTACCGTTTTACGAAAAAGATTTCGGACGAAGGAACGTGCGCAGGAATTTCTTGAGCAATGCCTCGCCGATGGTCATCCTGTGGGCTGCCAGGTAGGCGTTTATTACCTGCCTTATTTTCCGAAGGAATACCGTTTTCATTTCAACGCCCATAACCTGATCGTTTTTGGTAAAGACCAGGATCGTTATCTCATCAGCGACCCTGTCATGGAAAATACAGAGTCGATGTCCGCCTATGAATTAGAGCGGGTAAGATTTGCGCGGGGCGTACTGTCGCCACGGGGGCAGATCTATTATCCCATTGCCGGCAAACCGATCACAGATGGCACGATCCGGCGCGCGATCAAAAGCGGGATCACCCGAAACATCCGCGATATGTTGCATATTCCAGGGCCGATTGCGGGTGTCAGCGGTATCCGATATACGGGCAAAAGAATAAAAAGATGGCGGGATTCCCTGGGAATAAAAAAGGCAGGGCTATATCTTGCGCAGCTGGTCCGGATGCAGGAAGAGATCGGGACGGGAGGGGGCGGTTTCCGTTATATTTATGCTGCCTTTTTACAGGAAGCCTACGGCTTTTATCCGGATGAGATCCTGCAAACCGTTTCCGCATCCTTTACAAAATCGGGAGATCTCTGGCGGACGGCGGCTGTCGAAGCAGCAGGCATTTATAAGGGCCGGCTGGGCAGCCAGGAAGATTTTAACCGCATAGGCGATTACCTCTTAGAAATAGCAGAAGTGGAAAAGCAGGCATTCACGGCATTGTCGAAAATCAAATGGCAATTATGAGGCCCGCGATCCAGATCAACAAGCTCGCTTTCGGCTATCCCGGACAGTCCGACTTATTCTCCGATTTCGACCTGGTGATCGATGCAGGCAGCAGGTTTGGGCTATTCGGTCCCAATGGGGCGGGTAAGACGACGCTGATGAACCTGATGACGGGTCTGCTGGTCGCCTCGGATGGCCATATCCGGTTACTGGGAAAAGAAATTAAAAAACACAAATCATCGGTCAATTTTCTGTTTGGGTTTGTTCCGCAGGATTTCTCGTTCTATCATGAGCTGAGTCCCGTGGAGAATCTTGCCTTTTTCGGCGCCTGGGCAGGCTTATCTTCGCCCCTCATCCGAAAAAGGACCGGTGAGCTGCTGGATATCCTCGGACTCGATGCCGTGAGGGATAAGAAAGTGAAGGATTTTTCCGGCGGGATGAAACGAAGAGTGAATCTTGCCATAGGTGTCATCAATCAGCCGCCGGTATTATTCCTGGATGAGCCGACCGTTGGCGTCGATGTCCAGACAAGACATGCCATCATCCAATACCTCAAACAATTGAATGCAGCTGGCACCACCCTCATCTATACCTCTCATCAATTGAGCGAAGCGGAAGATCTCTGCGACAGAATCGCGCTGATCGATCAGGGTCGAATTATTGTTGATGGCCAGCCCGACCATCTGTTGTCCGAACATGAGCAGGATGGACTGGAAGGGTTATTTCTACATTTAACAGGTAAAAATTACAGGGATCAAAGTGTATAGACTCTGGGCTACCATACAGAAAGATATCAGGGTACTGAGCCGCGACAAGCTCGGGTTGACATTTCTATTTATCATGCCCGTGCTGCTGGTACTGATTGTGACGAGCATTCAGAATAACACTTTTGAGCTGATCAATAAAAATAAAGTTCCGCTGCTGGTGTGCAACCGGGATACGGGAGCCTCCAGTTTTCAATTCATCCGGGCCCTCGACACGGTAGGTCTTTTCACCGTGCAGCTCATTCCGGCCGATCAAAATGACCAATCGATCAGGGATCGGCTGCAAAAGAAGGATGCCTTTCTTGCGGTGGTCGTGCCGGCGGACTTCTCCGCGCAAATGGCCATCCGGACGAAAAGCCTGTCGGGCAAGGCACTGAACAGCTTTGGTTTAGGGGACAGTACGGGTGAAGCTTCCGACAAGGAAGCGGGTCCGGCGCACGGAAAACACGCCGACAGGACTGGCGGGGGTGCCGTCCATGGGGATGGCGGAGGTGATGCCGACGGCATGCCGATCACCCTCTACTACCACCCTATCCTGCAGGAAACATTCCGGCGTTCCGCCCAGGGTGCGATATACAGCGCTTTACAGTTGGTCGAAAGCAGGCAGCTGCTAAGGACCCTTTATTTTTCCATCAATGAAAAAGAATTACCCGATACGCTGGAAAATGAACTGATGACCAGGCGGGCCAGGATCAGCGAACTGCCGGTATCCCGCAACGGTGACCGAAGTACGCCCAATGCTTCGCAGCATAATGTTCCTGCCTGGACCATTTTTTCCATGTTCTTTGTTGTCGTTTCGCTGGGCAGCGGCATCGTGCGGGAGAAACTCAATGGCAGTTTTATCAGGCTTAAGACACTGCCCACCAATTATTTTGTAGCTATCTTATCCAAACAGATCACCTACTTAGGCGTTACGATGACGCAGGCGGCGCTGATCTTTGCCGTTGGCGTCTGGGTGTTCCCGCTGCTGGGGCTGCCGAAGCTGAACCTGCCTGGCGACTGGGCGGGCCTTATTTTGCTGTCACTGCTGTGCGGCTGGTGTGCAGTCAGCTATGCCATCTGCATAGGCGTTTTTGCGCAGACGGAAGAACAGGCCAATGGGTTCGGCGCCTTATCGATCGTCATTCTTGCGGCAGTCGGCGGACTGATGGTACCTGACTTCGCCATGCCCGGTAATTTTCAAACGGCCCTGAAGCTGTCTCCGCTGCATTGGTGTCTGGAGGCCTATTACGGGCTGTTCCTGGAGGGGGGAAAACTCAAAGATGTTTGGTCAAATGTCCTATCTTTATTCCTTATTATTGCAGGTTTACAAGGTGTTACGCTCTGGGGACTGAAAAGAAAAAACCTGATTTGACTGCAGTAGCGGAACCGGTCAATATAATATATCATGGAAACAGCGGAATTAAAACAACAACTCAAACAGCAGATTATACAATTCCTGAATTTAACGGACATCACGCCGGATGATATCAAGGATGATGCACCTTTATTCGGCGAAGGTCTCGGGCTGGACTCTATCGATAGTCTCGAGCTGATCGTGCTTCTCAACCGGGAATACGGGATCGTCATCAAAGATCTGAAAGAAGGACGTAAAGTACTGGTCGACATCAATACCATGGTCGATTACATCGAAAAAAACAGAACCAAATAGATCGTGAGCAGGGTTTTCATTACAGGCATGGGCATTATCAGTGCTGTAGGAAATTCCGTGATTGAAAACCGGTCGGCTCTTGTGGCCGGAAAAGGGGGCATTATCCTGTCCCGGCATTTGCCTACCCGCTATGCCGGTGTTCTGCCTTTCGGCGAAGTCCCTATCGTCACCGATGAGCTGAAGGAGAAATTGAAGGTGGTCGATGCGGGTGTCACCCGTACCACGTTGCTCGCGCTACATGCTTTTATGGAGGCTACAGCGGATGCCGGGCTGACCGATGAGGATCTCGCTGACCCGGCTACCGTACTGGTCGGCGCTACGACCGTCGGCGGGATGTGTCTGACTGATGAGCTTTACAGGGATACCAGTGGCTCCTGCGAAGGATCTGTCTACCTTTCTTCTTATGATTGTGCATCGGTCCAGATGTATCTGCAGGATCGCTATGAAATGCAGGGCTTTGCCACTACGATCAACACGGCCTGTTCGTCATCCGCCAATGCCATACAGTTTGGGGCGAGATTGATTAAGAACGGTCTGGCTTCCAAAGCCATTGTCGGGGGAACGGATAGTCTGTCCAAGTTCACTATCAACGGATTCAATGCGCTGCAGATCCTGTCGACTGGTTTTTGTCGCCCTTTCGACCGGGACAGGAAGGGATTGAATCTCGGTGAAGGAGCAGCGTTTCTGGTGCTCGAGGGAGAGGAAGCGCTGGGGGGAGCGGCAGGCGGCGCGGTACACAGAGGCGGGCTCATTGGGGGAAAGTTAACGCCGGCGCCGGCTAACAAAAAAA
>Ga0116229_10010267_pt1 | contig 14084 bp, 14 predicted proteins | sample S1TSphgellanicum_3_FD_87313 | JGI IMG/M metagenome (GOLD analysis project Ga0116229, IMG submission 87313) | Host-associated microbial communities from peat moss isolated from Minnesota, USA - S1T2_Fc - Sphagnum magellanicum MG | ecosystem: Host-associated > Plants > Peat moss > Unclassified...
AAGGAAAAGAAACTCATCTCCATGTGTGATTTTGTAGTGATTAATTGCCACCTTCATTGTAGGTAATCCCACCACTTGACTAGAACCTCAAGCTTTCAATTGAAATGTGTCACAGTTTTGCACAAACCTTCACAAGCCTCTAATGCTCAAGCAAACAAGGACATTTGAGAGTCAAAACTAGAAATTTGATGCATTCTCTTCATGAAATTATCATGTCTATATAGAGAAGCAAATAGGGTTTAAGGTTGAAAAACTTAACAATATTGCCTTCAAGTAGGAGCTGCAACAAGAAATAATTGACTACATCACCACAATTGAGATGACACAAAGTCTAGACCAAGATTATGGAGCTTGCAAGTTTGCACTAAGGCTTGTTTAGAATCCATAAATTGCTTCTTGACATTTGAATATATTTTTCGCAATTACTTAATGCTGCTTGATGCTCATTGCCTTCCATCTCATAATTAAATTATGAACATTTAAAAACTTTCAAGTTTCCCAAAGCATCAAATTCTTCAGTACTATGCAACAAGTAAAAAATTTAAGGAAAAATTAGTTTGATGTTGCAATGAAGCCATTCATGCTTGCAAGGATGTCCTTTGTTCACCTTACTACCCAAACTCAGCAAGTAAGTTACTGGCTGAATTGCATGCCTTGTGTCAGTGGCTGATAAATCGCTATATCCTGAATCATGCCCAACTCCAGCTAGCAACCCTATGACAGAATTTAGTTCGGCTCAGAAATAAACTGTAATGTGAGGAGGGAGAAAAGCTGAATGCTATATCCCAGCCAACCCCATTTGAGACAAGAACATGACATGACACAATGATGTCACTGGTCTCATTTGAAATCATACCAGTTACAGGCCATAGGCCATCCATATCCAATAACATCTAAGCCTCAAGACTTTTAGAGGCATAGCAAAGTGAGAATAATTGAATTCAGGAGGAGAAAGAAGAGCTCCAAAGAGACATTTTAGCAGCAATGTATTTTTCACCAATATCGCTCCTCAGCAATACATACAACATCCCAGCAAAAGCTCTAGGGAGTCTCAGCGGTATCGCTTCAAAGAAAGTGAGTTGTTGCGTTTCCAGGTGGCACGCACTGAAGGGCGAGCCTTTGTGTACAAGTGACCCTTACCACGCAGACCACGATGCTTCTTGCCAGCTGATGTCAATCCTCGGAGCTCCCGATGCTTATGAACTGGATTGACAATCCAGTTGATACGAGGGTCTTTACGAATCACAGAGTGTGCTGTGTCAATCAGAATCACCTCAAAGTACTTGTATGTTGAATCCTACAAATACCCAATCAAAGGTTGCAACTGATGAAAGGTAATAAACAGTGAATATTCACATGTGTGGAATTGCAGAGAAATCTACATAACAACAATCTTAAGGCAACATGACATCCAGTGCAATCATAACCTTATGAGACTCGCCCTCAAAGCATCAGACCATCACTTTCACCACAAATAACAGTGACAAGTTGCCATCCCTGAATATTCATATACACAAGCAGATGGCAATGCAATCTTTGGTTGGGACACAAAGCTAACGCACAAAAATTGCTCAGATTTGATGACAGACTTCAAGGCCACGTCTTCTCATCAGAAAACATCCACCATCAAGAACAGCACCTAAATACTCTACAATAAACAAAATGAATCCATTTGAATCAAACATTGAAGAATACCTGGTTAATCCAATATGAGTTGAGAACTCTAAGACCTCCAAGCTTGCGCCCTGCACGCTCCTCAGCCACAGACCGCAGATTACGCTGGAACTTCAACTGGGTAATACCCTGATTTTTGGGTTTCCCATAGACAATACCCTTGCTCACAGGCCTCTTCCTGCCCCCTCTGCGCACTCGAATGCGGTAGACTACGTAGCCCTGCACCGAGGGAACGATTCTTTTTTCAAAACATTAGAACACGGGATAGACATTGGCTCTCTAAGTCACGTATTTTGCAGCACATACCTGGATTAACAAGAGATAGACGAGGTGGAAGAGCTGGGGAAAACAAAACCTGCTTAGCCTTGAATCCGAGGCGCCGGGCTTTGTCAGGCCGCGTGGGCCGTGTAATGCGCACAATGCCGGGCAACTGCCTGTACTCCCAACATCTCACTCGCAGCAGAAACCGAAGCACGTCCGACTGCTTCTTCCTCCAAAGCTCCTCAACATACTTATACGCACCTGCATATAGAAACAGACGGAAAGACCAAGACCCAACCCCAGCCCCCAAATTCAGAGCTCTGAGCACCAAACCCTAATATCTCCACACAGAAAGAAAATCCTTCCACAAGCCAACAAAACGCTAGATTCTCAAAAACTCAACGTCGAATTCCCGCAAAACAAATGCAAGCGAACCAAAACAAAGCATTCCAGACGCGGCAGTACACATACCCATCGCTGCGCAAGAAGAGAACGGAGCAAGCAAGAAAGAGCGAAGGCAGCAGCATCGATCCTCACACGAAAGGAACAACAGAGCGCCGCCAGGAACCCATTTTGCCCTAATCTCTAACCCTAATTCTTTGCCGACTGGGACACTAAATCCTGGCCTTTCGATTGTAAGGATCGCCAAAGTGGTACGGAAGTACTAGCCGTTGGATAGGCTTGAATAGCTCACGTGTGGTATGTCATTTAATCCGGATAAACAGCACAATGTACACCCTTTCGGTATGCGGGGATGTAGCTCAGATGGTAGAGCGCTCGCTTAGCATGCGAGAGGTATGGGGATCGATACCCCACTTCTCCATTGAAACGCTTTTTTCATTGTTTTATGGATGAATATTTGTAGTTTCCAAACAGGAAAAAAATGTTTTGACGTTTATGGACCTCTCATGAGTATTTTGGGGTTGTCGTTTATATATTTAAAAAACTATAGTGGGAATTTTATTTTTTTCTCTCTCTCATTTTATTTTATGGACATGTCTGAAAGAAACTTGTTTGAATTGCTTAACATTGTAGTTACAAAAGTGGGGGGAAAAAAAATAAAAATCTTCATTACCCAAATTTTGAACCCTTGTATTGACATGTTCCCCTAGTGTTTATTTTGAATTTTTTTCAATTTTGTGATGTTTTTGCGCATTGTGGCAATCATCCACAACGAGATTTAGCCACCACGTTTGGCTATAAATCAGCTATGAAATTAAAATTCTTTTGTATCCTCACTACTTGCTTGAATAAATGTGTAGAAACTTGGCAATTTTAAAGAATTTATTTATCGATTTATGACAATTTTTGAGTGAAAAAAAACACCAATTTCACACACAAAGTTTTTTTAAGGAAAAAAATTGGTTGCACCTTAGTTCAAAAAGGGAATAAGAAATAAATCGTTGCCCTTATTGCCATTGTTGTAACATGTCAATTTGAGTCAATTATGGGACATTTAAATGTTATTTAGGGGACTACTTGGGGTCTACCTTAGGAGACACCTACGAACCTACTTAGGTTATGGAATAACTAAAGACTACTTAGGGGGCTAAGTGGAGCCTACTTATGGGGCTAGCTGGGGATTTCTTACATTAAAAAATATTTAAGGATAATTTCAAGGGCTACTTAAGGTTGATTCATAGTGTGAAAGGGATTATCTAATGTTTAATAGGGGGCTACATAGGTATATTGTAAGCTAGTTTTGAAAAGGGATCACTTCTAACAAGTCATTATAGTTTTTGAATAGTAATCTTCACTTTGATGGACTTTATGGATATGTCAAAAAAGTGGATGAATGAATCTAGTGAGGACCAAAAACATGCCCAAAGTAACAATTATTTTAAGGACAACTTTAATGTCTTTCTTTCACTTTTTTGAAAAAAGTTCCAACCCTAATTATCTTTTCCCACATTTTTCATGTTCAAATGGTAATGGTTCAAATATTTACTCTATTCATAGCATCATTTTTTCAAATAAAATTTCACCAAAATGCCAAACAAAGAGTAGAAGGGGATTTTTTTTCACAATATTCCTGTTTTTTTAATTACTTAAATAAGTTTTTCTTGGCCACATTTGGATTTGATTTGGTAGAATGTTTAAATTAAAATTTTAAACTATTTAAACATGTTTTTAAAACCTATATCCAACTAAAGTTAAATCCTTCTTGAGATGCTACCCAATGATGCACCATTAGAAAATTGAAAAAATAACATTGATTCATAAGATAAGGATAATGATAAATATTTCATTATTTATCCTATACATGCAATACAAATATAAATGTATAAATGTAAGGTAAAAAATAAATTCATAAAGACTATTGGAATTGTAAACATTTGCATATCTAATGAACACCAATTGGACTAGGAATGCAACAACACATTCATTTATTAGAACAGATATCAAAGTAAAATAGGAATTCAAGTGAATGATCCAAGTATCCAACACATTCTCAAAACCATCTTTGCACAAGTCAATGACAATTATTTCCCCATGATGGACCCAAATCAATCACGTTCCATATTTACTTTACATTGTGAATTTAAATAAATACCAAGTAATACACAATTCCATCATTTCCTTAATCCAATGTAGTTAAACTCAAAAAAAATAAAATAAATTTTAAGCAATAGCAATCATCAACATGATGCTACCAAAGATTAAAAGAACTTGAATTAAAAAATCATTATGGTTGTTATATTATGCCCAAATTTGACAAAATATGCCCAACCTTGGATATTCTTGAATATTGTAAAACCTAACAACTTCAATAATTCCAAACTTTTGCTCTACAATTGTAAAACTTTCTATTGCAAGACTTAGTCAATTTGCTTAGGCATATTTTCATCACCTTGAATACCTACTACATGGGAAAAAAATAATATCAACATGCAACTTTGCAATGAGATTGGAGAGAAAGTTACATAACAATATTTTCCAACATACTAATAAAATGGTCATAATCTTATGAGAAGTGTTCACAATTTTAAACATAATTTGTGAATTTTATGATAATTCAACTATGACAATTTATAAATGAAAACAATGGAATTCAAACATGATTTTGTAAAAATATATGGAATAACAAATTGTGTTGATTTTGTTGTTTCTAAAGTCTATAGCTTGATTGCATCCCAACTTGAGAATACCACCTCAAAAATCCATGTGAATGGAGCCAAGTTGGAATACCACCTCAAAAATCCATGTGAATTTCTAAAACTAACTACTTTAATGGTTTGTGTGAAGTCCAATTAACTTCAACATTCACTAAATCTTACATTTATTGCTCAATATTCCTTCCTTGGCTTGAACTTGAAGGACCTATTTTAATCGAGAAAACATGATAATGTAGTTCAATAGTATTGAAACATTTGTAATGATTACACCTAAAATTTGAAAATTTTTAGGTGAAACTACAAGATAGCCTCAAATAGGCCTCCTCCATCACTGAGCTTACATGTTCCACTTATGCATGTTGAAGCTTATAGAAAAAGGCATAACAAGTTTCTTTTAATTCCTTGAGTGTACCAACAATGTTTCCATCAAGTTTTTTCAATTTGGTGATGGTTATGTGCCTTCTTCTTTCTCCCACTACCTTAAAATATTCTTTTGAACATCAATTCCCTCTGGTGCATGGTTGAATTGGGATACCTTCTACCTCTATGTTTTTCAAAACCTTCATTTTCTCCTTGAGGTTTCATACCACCTTTCATAAACGTTTATTGGGTAGAATGGAGGTTTTTTCTGGTCATCATTTTTGTTTTTGTTAGTTTTATTGCCTTACCCTTACAAATCTCATAAAATTTGATTACCTTGCACATCTTTGCCAATAAAGACTCATTCAACCAATGTATGGATGTCACCATCTTTACTACATAAATCACATAGATCTCTATTTGGATATATGTAAATCGTGGAATTTGGGTAACCTAGTTATTGTCAAGGAAAAAGGTTGTCGAATAAAAAAAAGAATAAGGAAAAAGATGAAACATGTGAGAGTAAGACTTGTTTATTGTCTACCTACTATCTTATAGTAACTATCATCATGCAACAACTATTGTATTGCAACAATTACCGTCATGCAACAAACTTGAAAAAAAACCCACAATCACCTATGGACCTTTGATACGTAGTGCTTATCATCTACAACATTTGCAAACCCTTTGTAATTATTGCCTACCATCTGTAATGCTTGTAAACCCTTTGTGGTTATTGCGAACCGTCTATAGCAATGTTATTTTCCTTGCAAACCTCATATCTCATGTTTACTTCTTTGTTGTTGCCTTCTAATGGTAACTACTATTTTGTGGCACAAGGTATTTTCTATTCTAAAAACAAAAAACAAAGAGAGAATATCCTATTGCTCTTGTAAATGAAACAAAAAACTACTACATAAAACATAACAAAACATTAGGCAATCTTAATGTGTATTACCTTCCCCCATTATCTAATATTCTCCAAGTAGAACAAAATAAAAAAAATGTTAGACTTTCAACCATTTTCCATTGCAGGAATTAAAATATAAAATATTTCCATACTTTCTACTTCTAGTTCCAATGTCACATACACAATTTTTCCTCAATAGAACTATCCTAACCACATCCAATCTAACATAATACAAAGGAATGATCAACAATCCTTCTCCTCAAAGGACAAATAAGGAACCTAAAATGGATATTCACCACACGAAGGTTGATGCCTTATTTTCTTAAATTTGTTTTATTTTTAAAAATCTTCTTATCCTTCTAAATTTCATTATCCTAATCCCTTCCACACATACTAGTTAAAGGAAATGTATCCATCACTTATCCACTTGGACTAATAAACTTAGATGGTTTCACCCCTAGTAAATAGGAGATGGTAAATAGGATATTTACCATTAGTAACTAAATAATTATTGAGATGGCTTTCTAGATAAACTAAATTAGGATATTATTTATAATAATTAATATTATTTATATTAGAATTCCTCATAAAATTAACTTTTGATTATTTTGTCCCATGAAGGTAGTTCATTGTATTGACAACACTATTGTCTTTTAACACCCATGGTGTTTAACCAACATAGGACAATTTTCTATGGTTAACAATGTTTTTAATTTCGTGATGCATTTTCTTTTCACTTGTCACCACATCAGTTTGGTGTGATTGATAAAGGTGAGTGTGAGGTTATGGTTCACAATATTTGAGTTGTTTTAGATGTTCATCTTGATTGGGTGGTGCTTTAGGTGGACATTGGGAATGCCTTAAACTCCATTTCACGTAATGCCATTTTCCAAAAGTTTTGGGCGGTAAAAGGCTAATTATCATAACTTTTCCCTTTCATTCATGGTTTTTATGTTTAAGATTCTCCTTTGTTGTTTAATCATCATTTTCCTTCAAGAGATTTGTTTGTTGTCCATTCATCTATTGGTGTGCACTAAGGCAATATACTCTTTAAGCCCTTTTTCACTTGTGCCCATTTTTGTGTTTTGTGTTGTTTTTGCGTTTTTCCTTCTTGTATCTTCCCCACCTTGGCTAATGACACCCACATCCTTAGCCCCACTTCTATTGTCTCTTTTGTTTTTGATCATTTTTTCTCCAAGTTTTTCATGGGGTTAATTGTTCTTTTTTGTAAGTGTTCAATTTGGTTCCCTTTAGGCCTCCCTCTTAGGTTTTCATCTCCTAGTTTTTGTTGCCCCCTTGATGGCATGAGGGTTTTAGGTGTACTTTTGGTTCTACTTCTTTCCCCTCTTCCTTTTTATGAACCACTTTAGACAAATATGTTCACCACGTAGAAACATTTTTGAGGTTGGGGGATGTTCATGTTGCTTTTGGTATTATTTTTTTGGTGTTTTGCTAGAGGCCTTCCTATTTGCTACATTTTTTTTTCCCTTTTCAAGCTTTTGGCATTAACTAATGTCTTTTGATTCGATCCTTGTGGGGGTTTTTGGGAGGCTCCTAGGCCATGGTTTTTTTGAGTGCCCCCAAGTTCCCTTAATGTGTCAATAGTTTTCTCTCCCCATTTCTTTTGGGGGGTTGGCTTCACCTACTTTGATGTTATTGTGCTAACAATTTATTTTGGGAGTTAGGATCTTGTTGCCCCTATCATTGCCTTGAGATTCTTGGTAGATTTTCTTCTGTTCTTATTGGAGGTGATAAGTGCGAGCAATTCAGGTTCACTCGCATTCCAAGCTCACTTGAGGTTAATGTGGGAACTTCTTCCTATAGTGGCAGCGTCATGCATAGCTTCTTTGAGCAGCTTGAAGAAAGGGTTGTAAAAAAAGATGTAGATTGACTTTAGAAGAACATTTCAAAAAGATTAAACACGACCATTCCTTTTCCAACATCCTTTCTAACTTGCTTACAAATTTACATTGTGCACATTTGAGGTCTTGCACAAGGTCGAGAATGGGCGCCTAGTTGTTTGCCCGCCCAATCATCTTTTTTTTTGTTGGGCTTTAGACATTTTTTCCTTTGTGATGCGCACTAGGTTGGGCCTCCCCCATCCATGGGCCCTTGGTTTGTCAAATTACATTTGTGGCCAAGCTTTAGAGCCACGGGGATTCACCTCCTTCATTGTGTTCATGTTGGGGAAAGGATGATGTCCCATAATGCCATGTGAGATGCCTTTACATCCATCATGAAAGATGTAGTTGAGCAAACCCATGTTTTTCCATCACCTACCTTCTAATCCTCATGTTGGTGGGTTGATCACATTTTGATTTTGGCTGATGGCATTTGCACGTTAGCCTTGGTAACCAATTATGTAGGAAATAGTTTTCATATATAGGTAGATGGCTAGGAAAATAGGTAATTTCTAGGTAAGTAGATGGTTTATACATAGGTAATGGTTGTTTTGGCTATTTACCTACTCATAACTTGCTTGTGGGTTGTTAGTAGGTAGGTAAAAAAAACAACAATTGAGTTCCCATGTAACCCAACTGTTTAATGTCATCACCACCACTTCCCTCCTTGTTTGATCCTCCACTCCTTCAAACCTTAAGTTTAGATCATTAAACATTTTCTTTCTAAAATTTCTCGAACTTTTATTCTTTCTTTTTCTTGACTCTTTTTGTGTTTGTTGTCTACATCATCATTAAGGACCACCAATCACGTGCAGCTGCAACATCAATAGGATGGTATTAGTAGTAGAAAGGTGGTAGTTGCTTCTATTATGCTCCTCCCAACTGCCACATGCATCTCCAAAATTACTCCTCCTCACTGGCTTTTTTTCTTTTTAAGATACAAGAGCCATCTCTTCTTTTTCTTCAAGGCTAAGGTTGGTTTCTTCACTACTATTCCATCCTATTCTCTCTCCTCCTTTATTGTGAAGTGCTTGATCTTTGTTGCATCATTTTTATTTCATCCTCACACATTCAAGTGACCTCAAGCTAATTGTCTTAGGCCCTAAGCCAATTGTTTTAGGTCCTAACACAATGTCCTAATCCAAAAGGCCCATGAGCACCCTAAGCCAAAAACCCTAAGCCAAGCATACTAAGCAAGAGGTCCAAAGTCCCATGAGCATCCTAAGCCAAAAACCCTAAGCCAAGCATACTAAGCAAGAGGTCCAAAGTCCCATGAGCATCCTAAGCCAAATGTCTTCTAAAAACACAAAGCCAGATGTTGTTAGGCCTACTTTGAAGTCACCCTAAGTCACAAAACAATAAAACATGGGTTCAAAATAAATGAGTTTAGCTGAGTCACAAAGTTTGAGCACAAGCCAAATCATGTTTTGGCCTGAGCATTTCGGCCTAGCATTAGACTATTTTTAATTTTTTTGACATAGGGTTAAAATATTGTTGAGCATTTTGGCTTAAGGTTGACTTCTTTTTTCACATCTGGGCCTCAGGTTGGCCACTTTGGCCTAGTCCTAGGGTTAAAACCAGTACAGCTCTCTTTGTGTTTCCTAAGTGTTCCCTTGTTGTCTTATTGTGCCTCTCTGATTTTTCATCCCTGGGTTAGACTTTCCTTGACATTTGAATTAATGTGCATCACAAAGGCTTTCATGTATCATCCACTTTCTCCTTCCACAATCTGCATTTTTCGTCCACTCTATTTCCTGCATCTCAACTTTGTCAGATCCTATTGTTCATGGCCTCCATTTCATCCGATGCCTTTCCTCAACTTTCATTTAATCCATGAATTTCAACATGAACTGGAAGCAACATTGTCTTACCAAATCTACCATGAGATCAATCCTCAAAGTTCTTCTGCATGAGCAACCTCTCAACTCTTCCAAATTCCAAAAGCTTGCTGATTTCATGCTTCTCTGACATGACACAATTATGACATCCTTTCAAATGTTCCATGAAACTGCAGATAAACTCCAAGTTGCCAAAGAAATGAACAAAACCATTTTCAAGCAAGTATTCATTATCAGGTGGGTTGAATAGAATCAATCTGCTTTTGCAATTTCTCCTGATGTGGCTGGGCTTGCTGTGTTTTCCTTCACGAATCTGCATTCCATGGAATTTCATCAAAGCATCAGCCACTCTGAATTCCAAATGAAAAGATTTAGCTTTCTCAAATCCTCAGAGCACAAACTATGCTGCTTACAACAGCTGATGGTTGAGGTTGAGGCCACCAACCAAGAACAAATGATTTGATCTATCATACCTTGACAAATCAAAGCACTTTACAAAAGAGAATATGAACCATGTTCAAGACATTTGGCAAACTGACCTGGCAAGTTTCTCCTTTGATGATTGAAGGATGTGAAGAGCTGTCACCAGGAACAAGATGAAACCTGCCAACCCAAGATGGATTGAATACACCTATGAGCATAATGTATGATCCACCAAAAACACATGGAGGTTGCCAGATGTGTGTAGCTTCAGTTTAAGTAAAACAAATACCAAAAGAACAACTGGAGTGTGCACTACTTCACAAGAGTGACAATATCTAGGTGCACATCTATAATCTTGGGAGTAGTAAACTGTCATCAGTCTTCCTTGACATCATCAGATGCCAGCAGTGTGAACGAATGTGTAACAAGGTCGAAATTGGACATACAGATATACAAAACCCTCTGCCCTGAGTTGTCCACATTACAGAAGTACCAGAAAACTCAGCTATGATGCTGCAGAACCTCAAGAGGCATAGCTTATCTGAAAACTCTCATGCATATAACAAGATCTATGCTATTGCAACAACAGAATCATGAGAAGTTGCAAGTTTTCCATGGTCATACAAGTTTAAAGTGTGCAGAACAGTCCACTGGACATTTATCCACTTACCAGACCCGAAGAGAACAAAGAGGCCCCCTGCCACATTGATTTCTGACTTTTCCACCCTGCATAAGTGAAATAAAGTGCACTATGTCACTGCTGGAGTTATGGAGGCTATGAAAAGCACAAGCAACTGCAAATATTTGTACATGTAGCACAAGCACATGTTCCACTACTCAAACAGACAAAAAATTTCAGTTCTTCAAGCACTCCAAACTTTGATCCAACACACAGGCCTATTGCAAGGGTTATCCATAAAATAAATCATGACACCTACATGCCCAAAAACAGCTCCAGATGTTCAATTAAATATGGATTTAGGTGTGATCTTCTATGCAACTAAGTTCTGCGTCCACTAGATTTCTAATCCAGTCACTCATGGATGACATCACATTGGAACAGAGGAGGACTCTCCACAGTTGCATCAGCCAGAAATGGAGAAAACTTGACATCATGATGTTCACCAATTGAATTTATACTACTGTTAACCTTTTAACCTAACATATCCCTGTTTCAATAACTGTGGGGAAGTTTTGACCCTGGGAGTAGTTGGAAGAACATAAGACTCTGATGCATCCAGTGGTTACAAATTTCCTCTGCTCAGTCAACCAAGGTAAGCATCTTGTCTAAAGCTCAATTTCCATCCTCGGTTTAGGAGCCCACTAGAGAGGGGCAGTAGAATACCAGGTGTAACGCACGAGCACATACTTGGGCCAATCATTCCTATCGAGGAACTTCCTCTGTATGTCCTCATGTTCATTCAGGTCTACGCAATACCCAACAGCATATCAAAATTCAAGAGCAACTGCATTCAGTTTGCCCCTACTGCAAGACCAATAAATCCATATGGCTCACAGCTTGCTCTTATACCATCCAATAATAGACTCAAACTAGATGCAAGCATGAATAGCAACAGTCCAGGAACAGCTCACATTGCTTTGGCATGTCCTTCACCTCTGCCCTGACCCCCTTAAAGTCACCCCCTGATGAATATCTCTGCAGCCCAATGACCATGTTATACTCCATTTGGCAGGCTTCAATCCCTTGCCATTTCAATTGAGGCCAAAAACAGCACAAATAATTCATCTGAACACTCCACTTGCCCTGTGATCCATAGAAAATTTCCCTCACTGATGCAAACAGCAAAAGAAAGCTTTACAAGTTCAACTGAAAGTGTCACCCAATATGTGAGAGAAATTATCATAAAGCTGATGAAAGGCCAATCAGAAGAACACTGTCCTGATTAGCAGCAAAACCTAAAAGGCAACTCATCCATTCCTATTGTCTCTGAACAAGCAAACATCTCACCAAAGTGACATCGATTATGGGGACTTCCTTGTTCTGGCGACCAATTATTGAGAGCCATGGAGTTTGATATTTCTCTCTTCCCAGTTGAAACGATCTGCAAGCATTTCAGAAGCATGCTAGGGTTTTAGGCTCAACCTTGGTTTATTGCAAAAGTGGCCTGCATTAACTGCAGGGACAAAATTATGAATGCATTGCTAAGTGAGCCTCCCTCCAAAGAGTCTCCTCCCCAGGGTGAAAATGGCCTTTGGGCCTCCTTTAAGTCCCAACTCAAGTCACAGACTCAAAACAGATTTTCTTTCCCATAACTTTATGCAACCTAATGTATCTTGTTAATATCCTCATCCGTGTCCTTCTGACCTCACTTCACATGTCTCCATAGCAAGTAGGGAAGTATTATAGTGACTGAAAAAGGTTAGGTATGCCTCTTTTGGGGCTACTGTATGATCCTGTTCACAACCTCAATCAAGCTTTGCATCAACCACTATAGCTTGATTATTCCAGAAATCATTCTGCACTTAAGAAATGCATTTTGCCAACAGACATCCAATAACAGTGAGTAAAAATTATTTGTCCTGTAAAACATCCACCCACTGTAGAGTTTTCTCCAGTCCTGAAATAGGGTATTGCAGTACTGTATCCACAAACTCAGGAAGACAGATATACACAGAGAAATACAATACTTGCCTTATCAAAAGAGAGGGGTGAAGACACCAGAACAAATAACTCACATTTTGTAGGCATCATCATCTGAGAAGCCTGAAGGCTTGGGGATAGGCATGACAACCTGTGCCAATAGGAGAACACCCAAGTCAATCCTAACCTGCAATCTAAACTTATCTCTATTCCCAGAAAACAAGATACCAATATGAGACATCATTTTCTATTGTACAGATAAGGCCACTACCAGTTACTGCAAATAAAACAGAATGTGTATAAGGTTGACATGATTGAAAGGAAGGACAAGACAGTCATACATTATGTTTACTGCTGCAAAACTAATCACAGTGTCAACTCTGTTCACATACTCCAACAGCACACTTTGCCATGACTATCAATAATTCAAAAGGGGTCTGTACTCTTTGCAATTTCCTGAAACAAGAGAAGAAGGTACCTCAGTATCAACCCCAAAGTGTGGACTATGCCGGCCCAGCTGATGAAGCCAAGATGTCCGTTGCTGTTCCATCATGAGAGAGAAAGACAAATACAAGAAAACCACACATCAGTTTATCCATAAAATTTGTCATAGTCAACTGCATTACAGTAGTTCTAAGGTTAGGTCTAGTTAGTCTAAAGAACATTCTTCCATTTAAGAAAAGCAATCACCATTTTTGTAATAGATCTGCTTGTACGCCCCGCCAAAACATTAAGGACGACCAGCATTGACAAATTCACCATCTCTGGTGCAACCTCACCATTCTTAGCCGTGATTATAATGGTACAAAACTTCGGCAATACAACTCGCTCAAATGCTGCCAGCACTAAATGCAGTCACAAAATCTGTCTCTCCAGCAACTTTCCTCAACTATAGGCGGGGCTAGATTGCATGCTTTTTGTGGCAAACCAAAGCCATGTATCCTCTTCTTCGAAAATTTTAGGGTTTCCCTCCGCAGCGGCAACTTGTTGCACGGCATA
>Ga0116229_10010269_pt1 | contig 14078 bp, 13 predicted proteins | sample S1TSphgellanicum_3_FD_87313 | JGI IMG/M metagenome (GOLD analysis project Ga0116229, IMG submission 87313) | Host-associated microbial communities from peat moss isolated from Minnesota, USA - S1T2_Fc - Sphagnum magellanicum MG | ecosystem: Host-associated > Plants > Peat moss > Unclassified...
CAACATCCCGCTTCTGACCGCCTGGCTGAACCAAACGGCCGTGCTTAAACCATCGGAATGAGGGGTCCCTTTTAGGCGCCGATCACCCCACTAAGGGGGTCCTTTTTGCACGCCGCTCTACAACCGAGATCGAACCTGCGACGTCGGAGGTCGGCGAAGACGCGGCAGCGAATGGCGGCGATACGGCTATCGATGAAACGGGCGTCCTCGAGGAAGATGAACCCCTCGCTGAATTAACCCGCGCGGTCGCGGCCGAATAGCGGGTCGAACCCCCGATCGACCCTTTGGGCCCGCCAGCGATGGCGGGCCTTTTTCTTTACGGAGTTCCCGTCATGACCGATCGGGCTTCGAATCTCGCCCGCCGCCTTGCAGACCAGGCCGACGCCGTCTGCCGTTACTATCTTTCCAACGGACGCCGAGAAGGCCGCTATTGGCTGGTCGGCGATCTCGACAACACACCCGGCCGCAGCCTCTATGTCCGCCTACAATCGGGCGATCCCGCAAAGCCTGCCGGCAAGTGGACAGATGCCGCGACGGGCGAACATGGCGATCTTCTTGACCTGATCCGCGCCAATCGGCGCCTGAGTGACTTACGTGAGACGCTCGACGAAGCGCGGCGATTTCTGGCGCTGCCGCGCCTCGATCCCGTTGAGTCTGGCCTTCGGACGCCCACCGCGCCGACCGGATCACCTGAAGCGGCCCGCCGCCTGTTCGCCATGTCCAAGCCGATTACGGGCACAATCGCACACCCACCATCGGGCCTTCGTGTTCTTCGGCGGCGCGCCAACGCGGGGCGCCTACGACAACATGAAGACCGCGGTGGACGCGGTGTTTCCCGTCCGTGCGGATTTTGTGCTCACTCAGATCGATTGCATATCGCCGAGGCCGAAGCGCCCTACGGACCGTCCTGTTGGCGCGTTGACGTTACGCCATCGGCCTATGTTCAACATGGGCAGGGTCGCGATGGCTGCGATTGAAATAGAGCAAAGACTCCGCGTCTTGGCGGCTTTGCTCTACGGTCAGGATGAACGTGGTATAGCTGCCGGCGTCGATGCGCTTCAAAACTTCGCCCTCCAGGGAGACAAAACCGCCATCGAAACGGGGCGGGCGCGCCTCCTCCAGCTCCCAACGGTCCGTGGCGAAGCTCGGCGCGAGAAGCTCCCTCGCCGTGAAGGCCGCCACCTCATCCTGGTCCTCGTCGCCCAACACCGTCAGGCTCAGCGCCTTCGCAGATAGCAGGCGGCTATAGCAGGACGCCGTCTTGTGGACGCGGAACACCACACGCTTCGGCTTGACCGACCGCACACTCAGCGAGCTGACGACAAGGCCGAATGGCCCAGCCTCGTCCTGGCCGGCGACGATCGAGACCGCGCCCGCAAGCCGCGTCGCCGTCTCAATGACGTCGCCCCGCTCCTCGCGTCGCACGCCGGCGAGCACAGCGCGCACAATGTTTTGACCCAGAACCTTTGACATAACGGTCAGCTCGCTTTGGCGGCAGGCTGGCTGTCGCGCGCCGCCGCCAACTCGCGTAGGCGCGGGGCCGTATCGATCGCTGGACCTGTATAGGGGCGAATTTCCGAGGCATCGGGGCCGCCGACATTGTCGATAAATTCGGCGGGCATTGCGCTTATCCTCTGGACTAAACTCAACGCCAATCTGGCAGCCTATTACAGCGGCGGTAAGCGAGTTATTTTAAAGATGGTCTACAGCAAACCTCATCATTTCGGCCGGGAGGCGTCGCTTGCACCTTGATCGATGACGCCGCACGTCCAAGCCAGACGGCGCGCGTCGCCTCTACGGTAGGGCAGGTGCACGCCCGGTCCGCCGGTGCAGGCCTTGCTCTTCAACAGCCGGCTAGCGGCTGTTTGAACGCGCTAAGAGGTCGTCGATTACGTCCGCCACCGTGTCAAAGTGATTTCGCCAGCTAGGGGGACGATAGGACTGAATCCGAAGAAGTTGGGCCTCACGTGCGGGGCTTGATGGCTGGGCGTATTCTAGAATTATCCGCGCCCAGCTACGGCCCGCGCGAGGGTCGACATATTCAGGCACGTCTCCCGCGACCTCCCGAAAGGGTGGCAGGTCTGAACAGATGACGGGCGTGCCCATAGATAAGGCCTCAGCCACCGGAAGACCGTAGCCTTCGACGTGCGATGGCATAAGCGTCGCGCGCGCGTTAGCCATCAGAGCGGCGAGCGTCTCGTCGCCAAGATCATTGCATTCTAGAATATGCTCGCTTGATCTATACACTCGCTCCAAGATGTCGAAGACGTCATCGTTCTCCCAACCCCGACGGCCGACGATTATTAATTTGGGGGCCCCCTCTCCAAATCTAGCAATAAATCTCGCCCATATATGCAGAATCATCAGATGATTTTTTCGAGGTTCGATCGTGCTTACGAACAGAAAATAAGGTTTTATTTTGTATTCGGGCGGCGTCGCCCGCGCGAACGTTTCACTGACCCCAAGGGGGGCGACAACAATATTCGGCGCCGTGAGCCCCCTGTCTAAGGCAAGCGTCTCCAGGGCGCGCGCCGTGAACTTGGAATTGGCGATGACGATGTCCGCCGTTTTCAATGTTCGGCGCACGTAGCTCGCGTGGTTGACCGGAACCTTGGCTTTGAAAAACTCCGGATGGGTCAAGGGAATGACATCGTGCACCAGGAACATGGCCGCCACCGAAGGGCTGCGCGCGAGCCAACGCTCAATCCACAAGCTTGGAACTTTTGACCCAGACACGTGAATATAAATGTTTTGCCGGGGGGAGTTACTGAAGAACCGCAGCCCGCGAGGCGAAAGGGTCGCTATCGCGCCGCTGATCAGCATCCGGGCCGCCAGCAAATATTTATCCGACCTGTTTGGCGGCAAGCGCGTTTGCGACAAAAGGTGGGAAGGGTCGAGGCCGAGAAATTCCGCCGCCTTATGGACAATAACTTGGCTTTGGCTGGTTTGCTGATCCCTCCAGCGTCTCTCAATAACGGTCAAGTAGCGGCGAGCTACGGCGTGGGGCACAACTTGCACCATTTCGCGTAATGCAACGATGAACCGCACCTGAGTTGGGTATCTCCGTAGCAATTCGAGCGCATAGGCCATCTCGACTCGCGAAATACCAGTTGGCGTTTTATAGCCGACTCGCACAATCAACTTCGTTATATCGAAAAAAATAACGCCTTTGTCTATTCCGGCACGCATATCTTCGCTTGGCTTTCTTGATGAATTGCCGCATTAAACGCAAAAAATGTCACGCAAAAATAATCAATAAGAACCATAAGAATCTTAAATGTTTTGGTCGGCCTCGCGCCAAAATTCACAAGTCGCCCTGTCGCCAACCCTTAATTTTCGGACAGACATACAGCGACTTGAAACCGCCTCAGCGGATTTCTGTTTTTAGATCCTCAGCGCTTTGGCGCGCAGACGCCGCCGCCGCCAGCAAGGCGTCCTTTTCTCTGGAAATCAGCCGATCAAGGGGCTTTTCCTCCAGTAGTCTATCGTAGAGCGCGCTAATGCGCTTCGCATACGCCGCGGCCGAAAAGGTTTCAGCCTGTTTGCGGCCGGCGGCGCTCAATGCGTCTCTAAGCTCGGCGTTGGAATCGAGCTCGGTGATGCCCTGAGCCAGGGCCCTCGAGTCGTAAGGGTCGATCAGAAGCGCGCCTTCGCCAGCCACCTCAGGCGTCGATCCCTCCGTGGACGTGAGAACAGGCGTCCCGAGCTTCATCGCCTCAAGGATAGGAAGGCCGAACCCTTCGTAAAGCGATGGGAACAGAACCGCTTTCGCGCCCCTGATCAGGCTGACCAACAACGGGAACGGCGCATAGTCGACGTGGAAGATCTTTCGCCGGCGATAGGTGACCGTTCCCAGGTGTTCCAAATAAGAGGTGGCCTCGTCATTCATAAGGCGCATCTCTTGCTCGTACTTCCAGGCGAGCTTTCCAACGATAAGGAGGGGCGTCGTGATGCCCGAGGCGAGATAGGCTTCGATGAGGCGGCCGACATTTTTCTTAGGTTCGATCGCCCCAAAGAAAAGCATGTAGTCTTTGAAGCGGACGTTAAAGGTGCCCTCAATCTCTTTTTTGACCAAATCAAGCGGCTTTTCAGCATATTTGGACGGAATCTCTACGGATTGGTAGGTATTGGTGACGCGATGCTCGGGCACGCCAAGTAAGTTTATTATGTCTCTCTTGGACGTTTCCGAAACGGTCACGATATGGTCTGCGCGGCGCGCCATTTTTCGCATAAGGTCAAAATAGCGGCGCTTGTTATGCAGCGTCGTGTAGGGCAGGCGCAGAGGCACCAGGTCATGCAATGTATAGATATTGATAGCGCCAGGTACTTTGATAGGCAGTGGATAGGTCCAATGGGCGATATCGGGCCTGTCTCCCACACTGACCCGAAATCTGGAGGGTGCGAACCTGTGAACTCTATCAAAGTGACGCGCAGCGCGAACAAATAGATCCGGGTAATTCCATATCGTATCGAAGTACGGCAGCCTCGACTTGAACTGTGTGGAAATCACGTCGCCGCTCATCGGCACGACCCGCGCTCGAACGCCGGCATGGGATGTCAGGGCGTCCGCCGTTGTGCGCAGGGCGGTCAGCCACGCTGGCGGCGTCCCAACATAGGGATCGAAAAACGCGATTTCCTTCAGCAGGGCCTGCGTACCTGGCGCGGCTCTCACGCCGTAGAGCACATCGGTCTGATAGCCAAGGTCGTGAGCGCAATAGGTCAGGTTTCGAGCGTAGGTCGCCACCCCCGTTCCGGTTTCCATACCGAGATTGTAGCCATCGACGAGGATTTTACGTTTGGTCATGATGTTCCGTTGGGTCGCCCCCCATCTTGGACCATCGATTGAGCTCGACATCAACCCGCCGCTCTGGAGCGCCGCGTTCGCTCGCCCCACTTAAGCTTTCGCGATCGATCGCCCGCCACAGGCCTGCATGATCCCGAGGCGGCTGAGGGGGGCTCCTCGCCTCTGCGGCGGAGACGTAGACCTGGCCTAACCTGGTATATACGAGCCTCACAAAGATCGAATCAGCTCGCTAGCTCCAGCTGGCGACTTAGAGAGAGCGAACCGCAGTATGCCCTTGAGAGATCGACGCCGATCCGTCCATTTTCCGGCGATTGCGGGCGTTGGGTGCATGATCGCCTTGGCCGGATGCGCCGGGTTGCCCGCGGACGGCCCTTCGACGTCGGCGATTCTAAAACAAATTCCGCACGATCAGGCCGCCAAATTGCACCCCGAATCGCGCGTTCCCGTGGTCACCCTGACGCGCGCGGTCGTGCAGGCCCTGGCCCGCCCCGCGCCGCCGACCTTCCTGGAAAGCTTTGGCGATCTGGCGTCCCCCGACGAGGGTAAGATCGAGCGCGGCGACTATGTCGCTGCAACGATCTGGGAAATCGGGTCGGCGCAATTGTTCTCAAGCTCACCAAACGCCGGCGGCGCGGGCCCGACCTCGACCGCGGCTCAAAGCGCCACCCTTCCGGCTCAGCTGGTTGATCCGTCCGGCGAGATCAGCATTCCCTTCGTCGGCCGCGTGTCCGTAGCCGGACTGTCCTTGGATGAGGCGCGAGAAAAAATCGAGCAGGCGCTTCGGGGCAAGACCGCGCAGCCCCAAGTGATTTTGACCATGACGCGAAACACCGCGGATCAGGTCACGGTCGCCGGCGACAGCATCAAGGGCAATGTGGTTGGGATCGGCCCGAACGCCAATCGTGTGCTTGATGTCATCTCCGCGGCCGGGGGCGCGCTCAGCCCCCCCAATGAGACCCTGGTTAAAATCATCCGCGACAATCGGCAGGCGACCGTCAGCCTTCAAAGCATCATCAACGACGCTCGGGAAAATATTCGGTTGCACCCGCGCGACCTGTTGGTCGTCTCAAAAAATCCTGGGGTGTTCACGATCCTGGGTGCGGTCAAAAATCAGTCTCAGGTCGAATTTCCGTCAGAGCACGTCAGCCTAGCACAAGCCTTGGGCCTGGCGGGCGGATTGCTCGACGCGCAGGCCGACCCCAAAGGGGTTTTCCTGTTTCGCTATGAAAAACGAAGTTTCGCCGCCAAGGTTTGCGACGCCTGTGCAGCGGGCGATGCGCCTACCGTGCCTATCATTTATCGTTTAGATGTCAGTCAAGCTCAATCTCTATTGGCCGCCCAGGGTTTCAATATAGACGATCACGACGTGCTTTACATCTCGGATGCGCCAAAAACCGATCTCCAGAAATTTCTCAATCTTGTCGGCTCTCTGACGGCGCCTGTGCTCACGGGCGCCGTAATTGGACGGGCTGTCCATTAGGACGCCTGTCATTGAAAGCGTGGGCGCCTGGGTCCGGACGAAATGCGCTCTAACTTTATGAATTTAAAAACTCTCTTCGATAGACACAGACGTAACGGCGGCGACATCGCCTTAGGACGCATTCGATGACCTCGCCCCTGCAGCAATTCCTCGACGAAAACGGCGCTCTTCCTGTGGCTTGGGCGGGCAGCACACAGAAAATGGATTACCTGAACCTGGGTGATGCGCTCAGCCCGGTCATGGTCGCGCTCTGTAGCGGTTTGCCTGTGGAACGGATCCCGTTTCGCTCGCAGACGCCGCGGATTTGCGCCGTGGGGACGATCGGCCATGGCATCGCCGGCGGTAGCGTATGGTTTTGGGGTTCGGGCGCCTCCAAGTTTCGCAACCCGGGAACAGACCAGCCAGAACTGTATCAGGTCCCGGAAAACACTCAGATGCATCTGAACGCGACGCGGGGTCCCGTCACGCGGCGTATCCTGGGCGGCGACCTATCGGGCGACCCCGTCTATGGCGACCCGGTCTATGGCGACCCCGTCTGGCTCCTACCCAAATTCTACAACCCCGACATCCCGAAGACGTGGGAGCTCGGCGTCATTCTGCATCTCTCTGAACTCGCGGACCGAAGCTTTGATGCGCGTCCTCTCGAGCAGTATCGGCGTTACGACATTCCTGAAAACTTCAAGAACTCCGTTCGTCTGATCAATACGGTCACGCCCATAAGCGCCGAAGCCCTAAAAGACAGACTCGATGATATCTTAGCCTGCAAACGTATCGTGTCGACAAGCTTGCACGGCATGGTTTTTGCGGAAAGCTACGGCATACCGTGCCTCTATTTTGCGCCGCAGTTTAAAGATATAGAAGGGCTCGCTACCTATGATTTGGCGTCAAACGATCCGTTAGATCTCCGTATCATCGATCTTTACTCTGGGATTGGCGTGGAGACATTGAAAATATATGTTCAGTCGCGTCAAAAGCCTACCGATTGGGCGGGTTTGATTGAAGCAATCGATGAAAATTGGCGTCAAGTCGATATCCATGGCGAGGCCTTAGCAGGCGCGCTGCCCCTGAAGGCGTCGCCGCTCAGCGCGCCGGCGGGCGGCAGCGTGTTCGACCATCCGATCGTGCAGGGTCTCCTCTTCCAGCACAATGTGGGCGACCTGCAGAGGCTCGATAAGGCCCGTGCGGCGCGCTGGACGGCCAGGTGAGCGCACTTCACACCCAACGGAGCCCCGATACGCTGGGGGCGCTGCCGCCGCTTCCCCTATGTTGGGCCGGCGCCACAAGCAGCCAGCAGCATCTGAACCTCGGCGACGCGCTCAGTCCGGTCATGGTCGCGCTCATGAGCGGACGCCCCATTGTGCGGGCGCCGTTTCAGTCGCGTCTACATCGCCTCAGCGCGGTCGGAACCATTGGGCACGCGTTAAGCGAGGGCGTCGTAGATATCTGGGGCTCAGGCTCATCGGCTTCTAAAAACCCCCAAGCCGGCAAGGCCACCGTGCCTTATACCGTTCCGGCGAACACTCAACTGCGGGTCCACGCAACGCGCGGCCCGCTCTCTTGGGCGCTTCTGACCGGGGCGCCGCCGCCCCCGTCCGCGGTTTTCGGCGACCCCGTGTGGCTATTGCCGCGGTTTTATCGGCCCGTGCCGACCCCGCGATGGGAGCTTGGGATCATCATGCACCTCTCCGAGCACCACGATCGCAATCCCGATCTCACCGCCGTCCCCCTGCACCAGCGATATAATATCCCGGACGACCTTACGGCATCGGTCAAGCGGCTAGATACCATTACCGCCGTGTCGGCGGAGGCCCTGCGGCAGCGGATGGACGACATCCTGAGCTGTAAGCGCATCGTGTCCACCAGTCTGCACGGCATGGTCATCGCGGAGAGCTATGGCATTCCCTGTCTCTATTTTCCGCCCCGCGTTAAATTCCGCGGCTTGGGAGCTGTGGATCTAGCCGACGAGCCGAACATCAATTCCCGATTTGCGGATTTGTATCTGGGACTGGGCCTGAAACGGCTGGAGGTCTTCGCTCAACGGCGCAATGAGACGACGGATTGGGATAAGGTTATCTCCGCGATCGACCAAGCTTGGCGGCCCAAGCCGTTTGACGCTCAGCGACTTATTGAGGTATTCCCCGCGCCCCTCGACCCGGTCGATCCAAGTCCGCACGCAAACGTGTTCGACTTGCCGCTGATTCGGGACATACCTTTTCGAAGTTAGGCGGCGGCGACTCGCACGACAGGCGGATCGCGCCCCCTCCGGTACGCCTTGCGTGCGCGGCTCCCGAGGGAGCGGCTTCCTCCGTTACCCGTTAAGTGGCATAGAAATGGAAGGAGTTAATTTGGATTTGCGCATGTCTTCAGACGCGGCAGCCCGTTTCGTGAGCCCGCCACAGACGCCAGCGGCTCTGAAAACGTCCCCCCGCCTTCAAAAGCTCAGCGCGACATTCGTTAAATATCGTTCTCTATTAATTTTTGTGGTGCTGCCCACGCTTATAGCCTCGATCTATTTGTTTTTTATATGCTCCAAGCAATACGTTGCGGAATTTGAATTTACGATTCTTCCCGCCGAAGTTCAGTCCTCATCGAGTGGAAATTCGCCCTCGTCCGCGGGACAAAGCGGCGTCCTCGCCAGCTCTAGCGCGGGGGGAAGCACCGCGCTGCTGTCCATTATGGACAATATGGTGACGAACTACCTCGTCAGTCACCAAGCCGTCGTCGACACTGAGAGAAGCCTCGACCTCAAGGCGATGTTTAACCGCAATGGGATAGACCCGCTTCACCGTTTCTGGTGGGATGACGGGTCGTTCGAGCGCCTGACTCAATATTGGCGCTTCTTCATCGTCTCAGCCACCTATGACACGACGACCGGAATTTGCGACGTAAAGGTCTCCGCCTATTCGCCGCAGGATTCTCAAAAGATCGCCAAGACCTTGGCTAACCTGTCCGAGCAGCTGGTCAACAATCAGAGCGCGCGCCAGCTGAAAGACGCCGTCCGATACGCTGAGCAGGCGTATCAAACCGCCAAGGTTCGGCTTGATCAATCGTTGGTCGCCGAAAAGAATTTTCGCCAGACCCACCAGAGCATCGATCCGGCGATCAATGGCTCGGCCAATCTGACCTTGGACGCATCGCTCCAGCAGACATTGGCCTCTCTGCGCGCTCAGGCGAACGCCCTACAGCGGGTCTCGCCCCAGGCACCCGCCTTGGCGCTGCTGCGCAGTCAGATCCAAGCCTCCGAGCAGCAGCTCAAATCTGTGGCCGGGCAAATCGGCCGTGGCGACGTCAGCCATGGCGCAGGTCAGGACGCCGTGCCGATCGCGACCGCAATGCAGAGTTACGAAGCCATCGAGGATGAGAAGAGCTTCGCTACACTCAGCTTCACCAACGCGCTGCAGGTCCGCAACAACGCGATCCTGGCCTCCACGCAACAGCAATATTACCTCGCGCCCTTCGTAGAGCCGACGCAGCCTCAAGCTGCGGTTTATCCGAGGCCCTTCCTCGACGCCTTCCTCGTCTTTGTGACGCTGTTGGCGCTATGGGGCGTGGGAAAGCTGTTCTTCGATGGATCGCGTCGCCATGTTTAGGCGTGGCGGTTCGGTCGAACCGGCCAGCGACGTCCAAGCTGCGGCGCCGAAGCGGCGCCTGCGCGATCAATGGGCTTGTGTCGGCTTAGCCGCCGCCTTCGCCCTGGCGGCTATTTCGAACCCGACCCGCGCGTGGACCACGCCGGCGTCTTCGAAGGATTCGATCTATGACTATATGGTGATGGATGTTTGCGTCGACGCGAGCAACCGCATGATCCGCGGTCTAACGCCTGCGGACAGCCAGTGTACGCGACGCAGGAATATTGAGCCCGGTGAGCCGGTCGCTTACGAACTTCATAATTTTCGCCCCCGCGCGCGGGGCTGCGCCCAGTCGCTCGGCACCATCGCCAAGGTAAACATTCCAGTCGTGAAGGCCGGCGTTACGCGGATTGTCAGCAGCTATAACCACGATCTCGGCGCTGAGTGCGCCGAGGACGCAACGACTCGCGCCTCGGCTGGCGGCGGCGACCTTTCGGGCGGCGCCTCCGTGCAAGGGTATGATGGCGGCTTTGGCTACATCATGGGAAGTTGGAGCCCGGTCGCGCTTTCAAGTTTCGTTGGGCCGCTCTGCTCGACCAGCCCGTCGACCGCAATCCGGTTCGCCCGCGGCTGGGTCATCGGCCCCTCGACGCCCCCGGCGCAATCGCGCGCCTATGGCTATATCAGCTTGCCGAGCGCCCTTGAAACGGGGCCGCCAAGTCTCTCGACGCCCTGTCCAACACTCAGTCATGCGGGCTTTACGACCTGGGTTCGCGACACCTTCACCTTCACCTCCGGCCTGGCCCTGGACTCCATCATGTCGGAGCATTTCTCACGGGCGAGCGATATGGGCGACGCACCTGGCGAGGCGGAACAAGTGGAGCGCACCTATTGGACCCGGGCTTTCGGCCTCAGCCGTTGGGAAAAATGGGCCCGGGACGACTGGGTGAACCCCAGAAATCACATGACGGCGTTGCAGCAGGCCCAGGCCGAATACCGCAGCGGCAATTGCAAGACGCCCTATTCCATCGCCGCGACAGTCTCACCCCACCTGGCGTATGCGCCGATAGAGGCCCCAAACGTGTTCGCGCGCACTGTCCGGCAGCCGGGCCAGACCGCAGTCCATATCTGGTATATGACCCTTTGCGAGGACTACACCAACATCGTCAAGCTGCCGGCCGCCGCCAAGCCGGTATGGGAGGGCGGACTTCGCGATGAGTACTGGGTCAATTAGGCGGCGACGCTGGATCTTGGTGAGGCCGGCATGACCACGGTTGATCGCGGCGGAGTCATCTACGCCCTGCTTCTGCGTGAAATCCGATCACGCTCCCCCGCGACGCGGCTGGGGTTCCTGATGGACTTGGCGCTGCCCTGCATGCAACTCGCAATGATGTATACGGTGTTTTGGGCGATCGGACGTAAGCCCGACTTTGGCGGAAATCTGTTTGTATTTCTGTTCTCTGGCGTTGTCCCCTATTTCCTTTTCACCCATGTCGCCTCGCGCGTGATGGGAACTCTTTCAAGGGTGCGCGTGCTCCGTCCCTTCGGCGTCGTTCAGCCGATCGACGTCGCGACGATGCTCATGGTGTTAGAACTGATCGCGATCTCCTTGCTGGGCACAGTCTCTGTCTTGGCCGCGGTTGCAGCCGGCGTGCCCAATGCGGTTCCCAACGATTTCCTCCAGATCGTCCTGTCGATGGCCGTTCTGGCGTTTACGGGGCTGGGGGTCGGCCTGTGCAACTCCTACCTCGTCCAGATCTTCGCGCCTTGGCGCATTCTCTGGACGGTGCTGGCCCGATCCCTGATCTTCCTGAGCGGCGTGTTCTACACCGTCGATTTCTTTCCCCCGGTTGGACGACGCATTCTGTGGTGGAACCCGCTCTTGCATGGAATCATATGGTTTCGGAGCGGCATGTTCGCCCATTATCCCAGTCAGACCCTGAGCGTCCCCTACCTTCTGACCTGGTGCATCGGCTCCTTGCTCTTGGCGTTGATCCTTGAGCGCCTCGTTCAGCCGGAAGGCGCATGACCCGGCGCGGCGTTTTTTTCGAGAGCGTGACGAGACGCGCAAAGCTGGGTGCGCGGCCTGTTGTTCGCGACCTCAGTCTTGACTTTGAAGTCGGGCAATCCACCGCCATTCTCAGCAAACAAAGCGTCGCCTCGCGCGCGATGATCAATCTGATCTCAGGCGCTACGAGACCGACTCAGGGGCGTGTAACCCGCACCTGCTCGGTCTCCTTTCCCGTGGCCTACGCCCAAGGCCTAAGTCGCCATGTCAGTGGGCTGCAGAACACGACCTTTTTGGCACGAATCTACGGGGCCGATATCGCCGCGACGGTCGACTTCGTTCAGGCGTTCAGCGGGCTTGGCGACGTGCTGAACCGACAGATGGCGAGCTATACGCCTGAACAGCGAACTCAGTTTCTCCTTGCGCTGAGCTATGCTGTGCCATTCGACATCTATATTTCCGGCGGAACGCTGATAGGTGGGCCGCCGGAGTTTCGTGAAAAGTGCAAGCGGCACGTCCAAGCGTTGCGGAATCGCGCCGGCCTTATCGTCACCACCAAGACCCCCCAGATCGCCAAACTGTTCTGTGACCGCGCGATCGTTCTGCACGATGGTGGGGCGACAGATTTCGACAACGTTTCCGCCGCCCTTGGGTTTTTCGCCTCCATCAAAGAGGCCCCGCCGACATCGTCCACTGAGGCGGATTCCCCGGACTCGACCGACACAGGCGATGGTGTGGATGAGGATTATGAAGGGTTTTAGCAGGCTGTTGTTAGCAGGCTGTCGCATTATGGAGGACATCGGATCTCTGTTTGCGGCCATGGAATAGGAACGGGATGAATCAGCTCCAAATGACCGCGGATGCGTCGGGCGATATCGCCGCCAAGGCCCGTCTTGAACTCATCAGCGACCAGGGCGTAGCCGTCGCCTGGGCAGCGTCAACGGCCGCGCGCCCCTATGCAAATCTTGGCGATGCGCTCAGTCCGGTCATCATCTCAACCCTGTCGGGACTTCCGGTCACCCGCAGGAATTTCGACTCTCAAAGTGCACGTTTGTGCGCCGTGGGTACGATCGGCCATGCTCAGAAGAATGGGTCTGTCCATCTCTGGGGGACGGGCATGGATGGCGCGATCAATCCCGTCCGCCCGTCCGAACCCTATTCAAAGCCCGGCGAGACGCTGTTTACGATCCATGCGACGCGCGGTCCGTTTACGGCGGATATTTTGCGTCGCGAGGGCCTGACGGCTCCTCAAATCTATGGCGATCCGGTCTGGTTCTTGCCCAAGCTCTTCCCGCGCCCCGCGAGCCCGCCAACCTATGAGCTCGGCGTCATCCTCCACCTGACGGAACTCGACGCCTATACGTCCACGGCGGGCGTCCGCGACATTTTCGAACGCTACAGCGTGCCAGAGGCGCTGCGCAGCTCCGTCCGCATCATTTCGCCGATTACCGAGCGCGATCTGGACAGTATGGAGGCGCGTCTGTCCGAAATCCTGTCATGCAAGCGCATCGCGTCGACCAGTCTGCACGGTCTCGTGATCGCCGAAACCTATGGCGTTCCTTGCGTTTGGTTCGCCCCGTTTCCCGGGGGCGGCCAAATCGCCTATCTGGATCAGGAGGGTTGCAAACTCGATCATCGGATGCGCGACTTTTACGCTGGCGTCGGCAAGTGGACCCTCCCCATCTTCGCCAGCGATCGGCGTCTGCCGACAGATTGGAATGAGTTGATCGACTGGATCGATAACCATTACAGCCCCTGCGATTTTGACGGGGCCGCGCTGTTTGATGCTTATCCCTTGCCCAAGGTCGTCTCATTTGAAGATGGCCGTTGGCCCCTCGACCGCGCTTTGATCTCCACGATCCCGTTCTAACCCACGACGCTGGCGGGCTGGCGGGCGAAGTCGGCGATGTCAGGCGCATTTTGCGTCAAGACACCGTTGGATCGTGTTCGAGGCGATGGTCGCCTTCAGCTCTGAGTCAAAGCAGAGCGCCTGGCTGTGCGTAGCGATCTTGAAACGCTTCGGCGGAGGTGTTGAAGGGCTTCGAAGTGGGACCCCGCCTCAATAGCGCATAACATCTTGAATTTCTTGCGTATTGTCCGGAACGCTTGGGGTCCCGATGGGCGCCGATCAGAACCCGCTCAGTTTCGCAAATTCACTATTTTATTCAAGAACTTGATGCCCGCAAAGGTGGGGTCCCACTTGGAAGCCGATGCACA
>Ga0116229_10010270_pt1 | contig 14078 bp, 13 predicted proteins | sample S1TSphgellanicum_3_FD_87313 | JGI IMG/M metagenome (GOLD analysis project Ga0116229, IMG submission 87313) | Host-associated microbial communities from peat moss isolated from Minnesota, USA - S1T2_Fc - Sphagnum magellanicum MG | ecosystem: Host-associated > Plants > Peat moss > Unclassified...
AATGTGGCCACCAAAGGAAAAGCTCTGGTAGTGGAGGAAGACATGGAATTGCAACAAGCATCATCTGGGGGCCATCAAACTCCATTATTCCATACATAAAACGCTCTTTCTCAAAGCTTTGCTTCGTACTAGTGCCTTAAGAACATATGCCCTAGGTACACGGCTCCATGGGTCAGAAGAGAGTTCCTTGCTTGCATGTCTCTGTGTTATCTTCAAGCATGCCAAGGATTTGGAGGAGGTGTCTTCTCACTGGCTGCATCAGTTATGAGCAATTTCATCCACAAATACCCAACCTGTTTTTCTGCTCTTGATGCTGCAGGTCTTCCTAGTGCCTTTTTGGATGCCATTACATCTGGGTCCTATCCTCATCAGAAACAATGGGGTGCATTCCAAACAGCTTGGATGCCCTTTGCCTAAACAACTCAGGATTACAGGCAGTCCTGAAGCCAGTGACCCTGGGGTGTCATTGGCTAGAGCATGTCATGTAACATAGATCCCTGCCTAGATTCAACCAGAAAGTGGCAAGTTATAAAATACACAAAAATATGTCTTGCTGATGATTGTGTGGGTTTGAGATAAGCACCTTCATCTCAGGGGGACCATTAGTGTGCGGTTCTGTTAGTGCATAGTATCCCAAGAGCTGCCCAGGTTGTCCCAGGGCACCAGGGTACACTTCAATGTGCAAACATGGGCAGGACGGGGCCAGAAGTTGTGCCCCTGTTTCACTGATTGGGTGGTGGCTTTGCACCTACAGATATTTCAGGGAACTTATTGCCACCACTGTAGTAACAAAGCTTGCTTCCCCAAATGGACAGTCTTATACTTCCAGGCGTTCGAATTGTTGGCATCAATATGCAAGACTGGCAAGACCCACATCATTTTCCCCTGTGGTACCTAAGAGTAACCACTTGAGATTGCACCCATACTCGCCAATATGAGCCAATCCCTCGTCTACTAGTGCTCCTTGTCGCAAGTAGAGGCAAAATCATGTTAGGTTCACGAATAGCATGCCTTGGCTATCAAATGGTTGCCAAATAATATCTCTTGCCAAATATTGGCCTTTTTGCCCTTTTGCATAATATCCCGTGGTTGCGCCTTCAACAAATGCAAACAATGTGGGAATATATATTTAAATATTTAGCAAAAACAAGTGCGGAATCTGCCAGACTACTACGGTATTGACAGGTGTTACAAGGACAGCAAGAAAGTTTTGAAAATTGTTGTTGTTTTATTAGCTAGCTATATTCTTTATTTGTTAAAATTTTCAGAGTTAAAAATTCAAGCATTCAGTAAATTATATTAACTATTCAGCACACAATTGTTGAACCTGCCCTACCTAGGTACTATGATATATTGTCCATCTTATTAATTAATTCATCGATGTGCCCATAATTTTTTGATTTATTTTTTGAAACGAGCCACATTGATTGGCCCCCTCACCACTTTTTTTGAAATTGTGGGCAGTCCCCAATAGAAACACACCTTCGGCCATCACTCCTCAAAACAAAAGTCTAGTGGCATCCACTTGTTGTCTCCTTACTCCATAATTAATCCATAGGCAACTCCCACAGACAGCTGGGCTACAAAGTGCAAAGAGATGCTAGATTAAGCTTTCATTATACTGTGGGTGTTGGAACAGGCAGGGATGGTAGCTGGTGCATTTGCTCTAGGCTCTGCAGCAGCAGATGGAGGAATGGATGTTGTTGGGGCTGTCAGAGTATTGGGTACAATTGTGTTTGGTTTGACTGGCCACATTGCAATAGCTGGCCTCGCAACCGCTGCTGTTGGGGCAGCAATTGCAAGTGATTATTTTTCTACAGTCTCACCATTATGCCTCGGATGCTAAGGATCTGAGATTCTGCATCCTTAGGTAATGCAGATGTATGTTTGTCTTCTCCTTGTTGAAATTACATGATTTCCAGGGTATCCATGCACTTACTGTTGACATATGCCTACACATGGAAAAACATTCTTAGATAAGCTTTAAAGAGTCAATAACTTATGAGCAATAGACATTTATGCACAAGATGGGTAGTGTGATGGTTTGATTTGATTCTTGAATTATCGGTCCAAAGTAGTGATGATTTTTCATCCAAAAAAAGAGTTCAATGCATATATTGAAAGATTATATAAATGAATTTATGTTTGTCGTACTTTATAAAAAGTGAATGAAAAAAAATATTTCATGGACAATATGTTTAACCTTAGATTGTTTGGTTTGAGGTGTTTATGGGATAGGGTTCAAAAGGCATCATGTATATTAGATGTGAGAAATATTTGTTTAATTTAAATAGTGACATTTTTTTTTAGGTTATTTAATTTGAAATATTATTGTTTTGTAATTTCTTTTGGAGTAGTTTTTATATTGATATGGTTTCCAATTTTTTGTAGGGATACAGTAGGTTGAAAATCCCATGCCATTTTTCATGTTTGTGAAAAATGAGATTCAAAAATGATGTTTATGATCGGGTTCAATTGCGACAAATGCAATGTTATCAAACTTATGATTTATGGAATGCTCGAAATGAATTGTATGATAAATGGATTAATTATTCAACAAATGTGTTTAAAAACATGGTATGTCCTACAATTTGTGGTCTAACCAAACTTAATCATGAATGTAAACATTTCAAAAAATCAAATAGTATGTATAATAATCTAAATATTAATGAATTTGAATGTACACTTTATGTATTATTTGGATGTATGTATTATCCCATTTTACAATTACTTCAAATGAAAAGGAACTATATATATGTGTTCAAAATGTTATATTGAATGTGATGCACCAACATATGTAAAATGTGTTGTTTTTTAATCACCAACTTATATGAATGCACTTTTGTTTGGACATCCATTTTATATACAATTATTGTCTTTTAAAAATATTGGATTACATATACAAAAATGAAATTGGGGTTTTAGCATAGGTGAAACAATATATTCAAGTTTATTAATAGTCCTTTATTGAATTGGGATGGTATTTTTAATAAGAAAATATCTTGTCAAAATGTTATAAATATTATTTCTCCCCTTTTTTCTCAAAATATGAAAAATAATCCATGGTATAAACAATACAGTACTATTTTTGAACCATCTAATGAATTTAATAACATGTGTATTTTATCATTAAATGTTGTTGATGAAATTATAAAAAAACATAAAATTTCTAATAATGGATTTCAAAGTATGCATGTTACTGATGAAAAAATAATTTATCACTTTCATTTTATTTGCATTTTAATTCACAACATCACATAAATAGAGATTTTTTTATTATGCGAAATGTGACAAAAAGATTACACAAAACAAAAGTATGTCATGAAAAACTTATAATTCGATCTAATGGATTACGAGAGAATACAACAAATATAACTTTAGAAATTAGTTATTTCCCTTTTTTATTTCCACATGGGTATGATGCTTATGATGGTAAAATAACAATACAAAATTATTTAAAATTTTGAATGAGTTCATTATCTTAATCATTTACATTGTATTGTTAATCATATATGATCTTTGACAATCACTTCAATTGATAAAACATACTTCTAATAGTTGTTAAGAAAAGACATAAAAATCATTACAACAAAACATTTAGAAATGAGTGATGTTGAAATTTTGAGAAATATAATAAAATATAAACTTCTATCATCAATTCAAGGTTCTCCTACATGGCATAGATCAAAATTACAAGATTCATTATCAATGGTGGAAGAATTTGGTATGCCTCATTTTTTGAAAACTTTAACTACAAATGAAATGACATTAACAAGATGGCTTGAATTTAATGATGTAATATTTCATTAAACAAATACATACAAATATGTCATGGAAAGATTGTCCAGTGGAATGTGCTACATTATTTCATTGTCATGTAAACATGTTTCTGCATCAACATATGTTAAAAGACAATGGCATTTTAGGCAAAATAAAAAAATATGTTATACATTATAAATTACAACACCGTGGATCTATTCATGCCCATATCATATTATGGGTTAATGAAAATGGTTTGCAAAGAATAACAAATGAAATAGAAGCTTTTATTCTAGCTATATTTGATAAAATAATTAAAGCATTTATTCCACCAAATGATAGTTTATAGTTTAAATTATTACAATGGTATTAAAGAAAGAACTTCATGAATGCCAAAATTGTTGTATCAAAAAGGACATAATGAAACTTGTAAATTTGAATTTCAATATTCTCCACACATTGAACCTAATTTTTTTTTAAATAAACAAATAAACAAATGAGAATATTATAAACCACAATATGAAGATTGAAATGTTGTGCCATATCATCCAACATTAATTTTGCTTTGGGAAGCACATTTTGTATTACATATTCTCATTGGTCTTTTTATCTTTTAAAGTATGGTATGAAATGTGAATCACATGGAAAATTAAATTTGAATACAAAAAATGCAAACCGGTTAAGTTTTTAAAATGCATCCATAATACAATTACAATTCATTTTCAATTTAATTATATCTAAACATGTATCACCAGCAAAAGTAGCAATTGTATATTTAGAAATACCAATTGTACAAAAAAGTCGAGGTATAAAATATATTGATTCAAAACCACCATTACTTCAAACAAAATTAGTTACAAAATATAAAAAATTAGGTTTTCATCCAATTGATATTTATATTTCTAGACCAACTATATTTGAAGAATTAACATTTATTCAATATTTTAAACAATACGCACATGATTATAAAATATATTCAACTTGTAATATTTTTGGAAAAGATGATAAAGGTTTCATTATTTATGAAAAATATATATAATTAGATTTACAAATTTGCTTCTAGTGTATAATAGTGAAGCATTTTTAATTGTATTTTATTGCAAAAGAAAATGTAATGAAAAAAATATATTTTCTGAAAACAATACTAAAAATTCTTATGTACATGAATGTCAAATGAAGGGATTTTTACATAATGTTGAATCATTACAAACATATTTGATACAGTATGCAAATCAAAATTTGTTTGAAAATGAAAAAAAATTCAACTTTTTCAAATGCCTTCAGAAAAATATCCATATTTAGATTCAAATATGATCAATGAAGAAATAATGTTTACATGTGAAACACATATAAATGAAGATACATCAAATATTATAAAATATATTCAACATGAATTTAAAGATGAAATACAAAATTTTGTACTTAATGATGATCAATTGAAAATATTTGATATTTTGATTAATGAAACAAAAGGATTACATGTATTAAAAGGAATCCTTGGAAATGGAAAAACTTTCTTTGTGAAATATTTAACACATTATCTTCAAACACAATGCAAAAATGTACTTTTAACAACAACAACAATTGGAACTACAATTTTACGATTATCCCAAAATGCGTGTACTATATATACTCAATTTAGAATTCATGTTCATGGTTATCTTTTTGTTTTACCACAACCAAGTAATATATTACAATCATTAAAATATGAAAATGCTATTATTATTGATGAAATTTTGATGATGTCTAACACTATGTTACGTGCCATAGAACAATGATTAAAACAAGCTTAAGATAATATGAATCCATTTGCAAATGTATTATTATTATTGGTAAGAGATTTAGCGCAATTGCCTCCAATTTGTAAACATTTTTATGGAAACTAATGTTATGGGTGTTGAATGTGTGGAAAATTGGTTACATGATTCTAAATTTGATCATAATAGATATGTAGCTATTGGTGCAAGAGTCATGATCATAAAAAACATAAATATTTCAAAAAGTAGTTGTGGATGGAACTTTTGCTATAGTAACATCTACTACATTTAATGATGATAAAATAGTTACAAGTATTATTATCAAAATTATAAGTACAAATATACAAATAATGTTAAAAAGACAAACATTACAACATAAATATACATCTAAGACATATAATTATAAAACATCATTTTTGATTGTATTAACATATGCAATAACTAGTCATAAAGCACAAGGTGCAACAATTCAATCTAAAGTTATTATTGATATTAAAAATTCATTTGCTCCAAGTCTTACATATGTGATGTTATCAAGAGTTACAAAAAATTCAAATCCATTGATTTGTCAAACTCTTATCTTACAGATTTTTTATCTATTTATGAAAATTAAGTATAAAAAATTATATTAATATTAATATTTATTTTATATATTTTTTCAAATTTAAATGAATAATGTTGGAATTAATGTTACTTGCAGTTTTTGATAAACAAGGTAAGATTTTAACTATTTAAAAAAATATATATATTATGGATAAAATTGTAATTATTTTTTTGAAAATTTTATTTATTTATTTATGGATATTATAGACTTGGAAGGTTTATTTTAGGAATGGGGAAAAATGGAATATCGAATATTGTTGATTAATGGAAGTTGCATTTTCACATGTATTCCATACAAATCCATCCCATGTTTTATTACAATTTAGAGTTTATTTATTGTAAAATTGATGTTTTAATTATTTTTATTTAATGGTGGAAGGGTTTAGGAATTGGAGACATCAACAAAAAGATTTTAAGTTATTGATAATTGTGAAGTTATATGAAAGCAAGTAAGAAGGCAACTTGTATTGAAGAAAAATAACGTTGAATGTCAGAACTATCTCTTAAGGAAGGTTTGTCATTCACATGAAATGCTTTTAAATTGGAAAATGGTTGTAGCTTGTTTTGTTTCATCATTTGTATCATCATAACTATCATCATCATCTTTTTCATTTCTTTTTTAAAAAATATAATTTTCTTGTTATTTTTTTGTGGTGGAAGTGTTTTTATTGTTTAAAAAAAACAATTTGAATTCTTCAATTTAGCATAGAAGGCCTAACAAACATGGGTGTGATTATTGATTTTGTGAACATATGTGGATGGAGGTAATTGGCAAAATATGCTAAGAATGATGATGTAGTTGAAGACCTTAAAATATATTCACAACTATGAATACACACTACAAATAGAATGTAGATATGTGTGAGTATTTTGTTAAGCATAATTAAAGTATGGAGTCAAATTTGTTGTATATAATTTTTTCAATGAATGAATGTTTGGGGAGATAACTTAATTGCAATGTTGATTCCATTATGTGGATTTACCAGACTATATTATTAAGTTTAATTGTAATAGGTAATCAATTATTTTGTTTATAACTATTGGGAACATAACAAATGTTTGGAAAACATTCAATTAGGTAGTTTTACATGCATTTTAGTTGCTTAGAAGACCCATGCTTTTGAAGATTTTGTTTGATGTTAATAATTTTATTTTAAAATATATGGTTCAATATTCAATGATATTTTAATGATAAAAAAATGCCTATGATCTTCATTAATAAAGTTCAACATTTAAAATTAATTACAATAAAAACTCAATAAAAGGGTTAATCATATTATAGTAGTCAAATTAGTAAATTAATTGTATTTAAAAATTAGTATCAAACCATTTTAATTGCATGAAAATTGAAAAAAAAAATACATGTGATATTCATATAACTATAGTTCATGTTGTAATTATTCCTTTGATTGATTTTTTAATAATTTCCTTCAATTTATTATGTTTTTTTTTTTTTAAAATTCAATAAATAAAACTCCTAATTCTTTTGTTGTTTATCGTTACAAGGAAGAATAAAATTTTTAAAATGTGTACAAATAAACATGTATTGAATATGTTTATCCAAAGAAGGTTTTTTCCATGGACAATATAATCTAGTTAAAAGTTTCCAAGATTGCACAAGGGTAATTAAAAGGACTTGGGAACTAAGAAATTGGAAATTATAGATTTTTTTTAAAAATTAAAATTTTGATTCTTTTAGGGTTTTTTAAATAATTTTATTCATTGAGTACATTGTTTTACAAATCTTTCATTAAACATATTAATAATGAACATCCATATTTCCTATTTGTTTAAGTTATGAAATTGTAAATAATTGTACATTTTAAATTGTTAAACATGTTTTATTATACATATGAATGTTCATGATATAACATTTGAAATTATCTTTTACTCAATACTTTATTGATTTTTTTCAATTCAAGTGTAATAACGTTAAATATATATTATGAAATATTCTAAATACTAGAATCCCATGATTGGGGAAAAAAGATTTGGATTGAAAAAAATCATACTAATAAAAAAACACAAAATACAAAAGGGCCATGTCATGGTTTTTGCATGCAAGTATTTCAATTCAAAGCACAAACATATGTCATAATTAAGCATCTTAGCAATGAGCCTCTTTGATTGGTCCATTATTAGAATAAGTTATCAAAGTTTTTAGTCAAGACTCTCAAGATAAAATTAAAATTTCCTATCATATCGGGTCATACATATATACTTTTAATGTGCAACTTTGAACAAAAGATATGGTTTTGAACATGGTGCTACAAAGAACACTCTTCGTCAAATTGAAATAAATCTCATATATTCATTTTAATTTATTCATCGTGTCCTTTTGATCTATTGTTACTTTTCGTAAGTATGTTGTTGAGAAATGTACTTTTATAATCTTGAAACATCACCTATTTCTAGCAAGCTACTTGTAGCTTGATAAGGTATTGTAGACCCAAGTGAATGCATAATTATTGTTTAAAGTCATGGCCCAAAAAATTCAAATCCATGACTTCATCCATGGTAGTTGTTTAGGACATTATGTGATTATATTATTAGATAGCATATGATGGGAAAATGTAGATCAAATTATCTATAGGAATCTAGATAGCGAGCGTACAAAAAACTACCTATGCTAATTTAGGGTAACTATATAAAAAAGGTATATTAACTTAAGTAGTTAGAATAATCATAAATTTGAGGACTAGCCTAGGTATCATAAAGTATTTATGTGAAAGTTACATTAAAAAGATTTTAAAAATAAAATGGGGATCACTTATCAAAGTTCATATGTTGTGCACAAGTATATATTTCGTTATTTGCAAATTCAAATTGTATGAACTTTATGCCCATAATCCAAGATGCAAACATGTGCTCTAGAGCTTGTAAACACGTGTTTTCTACGAGGTGAGCATTTCCTAGTTGGAAATATTTTAAAACACTATGGGAAAGGGGATTATACAAGCCTTTGATTGTTCATGAATTTGTTGGTTCTATATTTTCCCAATGATAAAACAAGTCTCTCATGTATTGTCAACTTCACTTCTATCATGGAGTGTTTTCCTTTTAATCCTTTTACACATTTTGGTCTCCTCCTATGGTGGGGTGGAAATATGTCAAATTCTTAGGTCAAGATTTCTTTAATTATAGAGATATCACAAAGGACCTAAACCTTTCCAAGGTCCAAAGAATTTTGAGTAGTGATTGGGCTTGTTACAATTTCCAAGGTTTTTTTAGAATACATTTTGGTCATGTAATTTTAGCTAATAAAGGTTTTTTGTGCCTTAGGTTGTGGTGTTTTACAGGGCCAACCTAAAATGACATGAAGCTCACCCTTACAAGCCTGTTGCAGCTTGAATGAGAATTGCATTGACTTTTTGGTTTAGTCTTGTCTTGAGTGTTAGCCCAATATCATGACTGTTTTGTGTTGGTTCTAGGAATTTAGTATCAAATTTCGTGTAATTGGTTGTGTGGAATTTGGAGCAGATTATTATGTTCTTATCTGCACCCACAATTGGGAGTTCATGAAGTTGAATGGGAAGTCATGATAGCTAGTCATTGTTATTCACAAGGAAGGTGATGGTGAGAGACTTTGTGAGTAGCACTCACAAGGTTATGACCACACTTGTTATTGTCATGTTTGGTTTGATTTGGCCAGGTACCTTGCATGCCTAAATGTGTTGTTGTGAAGTTTTCTCCGTGACTCATAATATGCATAATATTGTTTTGTAGATTGCAAGGCTCGTTTACTCATCCAATTTTGAGGATATGTATGGGCAAGTCTGATATTACCAGGTGTTTCTTGGAGTTAGGTACTTAATGTTCTTGGGGATGAGGGTTTGAAAGTGATGGGCAAGACATTTAAGGAGCTGAGGTGCTTGTGAGTAGAAGATGATGATGCAAGCTATATATCACATAGTGGTGTGGTTGCTATTTCACAAGGTTGTACAAAGCTGTGATATCTGGCCTTATATGTCTGATATCACCAATGCTGCACTTGCTATGGTGCGACAGGGTTGTTTACACCTCGCAGATTGCCATATTGTGCTTGGAGAAAGGGTCAAGAATTTTGCAGATTTGCCCTTGGATGATTTATTACTAAAGGGCTGCATGAACCTAATATGATTTTGCCTCTACCGGCTACAAGGAGCACTAATAGACCAGGGATTGGCTCATATTGGCGAGTATGGGTGTAATCTCAAGTGTTTACTCTTAGGTACCACAGGGGAAAATGATGTGGGTCTTGCCAGTCTTGCATATGGATGCCAACAATTGGAACGCCTGGAAGTATAAGACTGTCCATTTGGGGAAGCAAGCTTTGTTACTACAGTGGTGGCAATAAGTTCCCTGAAATATCTGTAGGTGCAGCCACCACTGAATCAGTGAAACAGGGGCACAACTTCTGGCCCCGTCCTGCCCATGTTTGCACATTGAAGTGTACCCTGGTGCCCTGGGACAACCTGGGCAGCTCTTGGCATACTATCCACTAACAGAACCGCACACTAATGGTCCCCCTGAGATGAAGGTGCTTGTCTTAAACCCACACAATTATCAGCAAGACTTACTTTTGTGTATTTTATAACTTGCCACTTTCTGGTTGAATCTAAGCAGGGATCTATGTTACATGACATGCCCTAACCAATGACACCCCAGGGTCACTAGCTCCATTACTGCCTGTAATCTAGAGTTGTTTAGGCAAAGCACATCCAAGCTGTTTGGATTGTTTCTGATGAGGGTAGGACCCCAGATGTAATGGCATCCAAAAAGGCACTAGGAAGATCTGCAGCATCAAGAGCAGAAAAACATGTTGGGTATTTGTGGGTGAAATTGCTCATAACTGATGCAACCAGTGAGAAGACACCTCCTCCAAATTCCTTGGCATGTCTGAAGATAACACAGAGACATGCAAGCAAGGAACTCTCTTCTGACCCATGGAGCCATGTACCTAAGGCATATGTTCTTAAAGCAATGGTACAAAGCAAAGCTTTGAGAAGGAGCCTTTTAGGGTATGGAATAATGGAGTTTGATGGCCCCCAGATGATGCTTGTTGCAATTCCATGTCTTCCTCCACTACCAGAGCTTTTCCTTTGGTGGCCACATTAGCCTCTGCCCCATGCAGCTGTGAACCCACTTCAACATGAACCATTTCCAATTTCAGTTTGACAACTATGTCATCCAGTCCACCAAGATCTCGAAACAATATACTAACCGAATTGCTATAATCCATGAAAGCTTCAAAAATGTGAATAGCTGCACCGACCAGACGGGTGTGTTCAGGGTCCAAATCCTTGAGAAGAGGTATAAGAGTTGAAATCAGACTAGCTTCCCTTAATGCAGCACAACCTGTTGAGAAGGATACAAGAACTGTGATAAGAGAAAGGAGAGCCTCAACAAAGGGTATTAAATACCCCAGAGTGCTCCCTGTGATGGACCCAATAGCTTTCTACATGAGGCTATGTAGAATTCCACGATGGCCATCTGCACTGATAACTTTTAAAACAATTAACTGCCGGCACCTGTCCTACAACTGAGCAGCTAAAGCCAACAATGTAATTAAACGGATCTCCTCTAAAACAATGTCCTCACATTGCAACATTGTCACTAATTCATCCAGAAACTCAAGCTCGTTGATGAAGAATGTGGTAAGGTCTTCATGATCAGGATTGGATTAGAGTAGCACAGTGGAGGCAAACAGTCAGATACATATGTACTACCTCCTTGAGCTCAGATGTGGGAACACCCTTGCAAACCAAAGACATGTAAGCAAAGAAAATCGGAGCTTGGGAGGCGCTTTGTAATGCTCCACAAGCTGTTGCAAAAACTCAAGATCTCCCTCTGTTTACATATGGAGCTCAGGGATGTGAATGACTTGGAGTCCAAAGATATATCTATCATTGTTGTTGTTGCTATGAGATTCACCCTCTGCATAAAACTCAAAGTGCAATGCAGCCCCCAGTTTGCAGGCATCTATATCACAACCATTGTCCATGGCACAAGCCAGTAACCCTAACCCTTCCTCTTTACCCCCCCAGCCTTGCGACAAAGAGAAAAGGCAAGCGTTAAGGGCTGCATCACCATGCCACCACATTGCCCGGTTTGACTGCACAGGCTTCTTTACAAATGCTACCAAAGTCTGCAACACAGCAACTACTATGTCTAGGTCTGTTGAGGCAAACAATGATGACACATGCTGCATGCATACCACCACCAGTCAATCTGAGACTGTGTCCTGGAGTTGGTTGCATTGTGCAGAGTTGAAGGTCAATGCTGAACATTCTTCATGTGGTACATTGAACTCAGGAAAACAAGAAAATAAAACAGAAGATATGCCATGATGCTGAGACTTACATTGTTGGCACAATTTTGTCAATAGACTATATTTACATGCTTATTCAAGCTTTCGTGCAGTTGTATGTAAATCAAATCGATGATTGGAACATGTGTATGTATTGAAATCTGTTGACAACAGATTGGAAAGTGGAACAGCTGCTGGTAGTCAACCCATCCTTGGGTAATATGCTGCTAAGGGCTTCTTGTATTTGAGAAAAAATATGACGGTTTGCCAATTGACATCTTTGTGCCTCTTCTGACATTATACAGGGACAAGTGAAAAATGAAATGAAGCTTACACTCACAAGCTTGTTGTAGCTTGAAAGTGGATGCTATTGATTTTTTGATTAGCTATTGTCTCTTAATAATCTTCTTGTTGCATCTCTGGAAATACCTGCAACAAAAATTCTGAATGCAGATTTTGTATGATGATTTGCCCAAACTTTTGGGAGAATTATTTTTACACTTACCTACACTTATGTTTGGGAGTTGATGATGTGAATGGTAGTTATGGCAGCTTGGTGTTGCTGTTTGAGATGAAATAGTGTCTTTTGACATGTAATTAGTTTCAAATGTGTCTTTTCAAAAATTAGGGTGCACAAATATATGAAATTTGAAGTCATAGACTCTACACAAATCCAAAGAATTAAAAAAATTAGTGTGCTTTAATAGCTCTCATAATGATAGTTGTGATTGAAATTAAACACACTTAAATAATCAAAATAATAAACAACAAATTGTACATCAAAATATGAATACTTATACTTAATCACTTACTTTTGATGATTCACATCGAAAATTTAATATGAAAGTAAATATATAATTGTTTCAAATTGAAATTCAATGAAAATAATTTGAAGAAGATTTTTAAAATTTTCATTATCACATGTTTCATGTACACATAGGTAACACAACATAAAACAAAAAATTCCATTTCGAAACCACAAAATCATCTCTCAAAAACACAAATTGAAATATCTCATTCATAAAACTTCCTATTAGGTGAAAAATAGATGAATAATGCCTAGAGTAAAACATCAAAACAGAATAAATGTATTTTACAAAAAAAAAGAATAAAATAAATAAATAAAAATTGAACTATTCAAATAAACTAAGAAATAACTCAGAAATTTCATTTAGTAAGAAGGGAAAATAGCACAGAGAAATTTTGAAACTTTTTCAATGCACTCACATTTTTATAAGTTTTAAGAGAATCATGAATTCTACTGTTCTTGTTGCTCCTGATGGACTTGTCCAGTAAACTAACTGTAGAGACAGGAATTTAGGTGATGGTGATGGTGATGCGATGAGTGAGGCCTCTGCCTCCAGTCAAGAACTGCATGTGGCATGTGAGCTTGGTGGCCAAGGAGGCAACAGCTTGCTCCAGCAAAACTTCAGCTCAAGCTTAACAACTGTGCATGCGGTATCCAGACATTTCTTCTTGTTGCTTTGTTCACTTCCACACTGGATCAACAAGTTATTGTTCATGTTGTGTTATTTTCTGCTGTGTGCTGATTTGACCTGTGGATTTTCAGGATGATACAGCAGCTTCTCCTGTTCTGGTTTACACAGCATCACCAGCTGTTGATATGCACAAGCCCAAAGGTATGTTCTGGGAGATTTACCTTCAATTTG
>Ga0116229_10010272_pt1 | contig 14077 bp, 5 predicted proteins | sample S1TSphgellanicum_3_FD_87313 | JGI IMG/M metagenome (GOLD analysis project Ga0116229, IMG submission 87313) | Host-associated microbial communities from peat moss isolated from Minnesota, USA - S1T2_Fc - Sphagnum magellanicum MG | ecosystem: Host-associated > Plants > Peat moss > Unclassified...
CTTAGATTTTTCTGCCCATTTTTTATTTTTTATTTTTTATTTTGTTTCTTCATTTTTGTTAATTTAAGAGAAGGGGAGAAAAAATCCGAAAAAACAAATTCAAAAAAAGATTAAAAAAGAAGCAAATACGTAGCCTTAGATTTTTCCGGAAAAAAAAAATTCAAAAGGAAAAAGATAAAAAAAAGGAGCAAATACGTAGCAAAATCGTTCTCTGTGGCTCATTTCTGCGGGGTTGCAGAATCAACATCGCAGAGACCATTAACGGGTCGGAACGCCCTCAGACAAACGCACTCAGGCAACAAGCGAAATTATATATAAGATTTTTAGAATCAGTGTGACAATTTTTCAAGGCCAAATCTTCTGCAAAAGTATCCATTTTTCTTCTTATATATACTAGTGGGTACCCGTGACGGTCGGACACAATCCGCCCGTGCCTCGCTCTCAGGACCTGAGTTTCAGGACCTCGATAAACTGACACTAGGTTTCAGAACCTCGGGTTTCAGGACCTCGACAGACGCACAGTTGGGATCTGGGTTTCAGGACGTCGACAAACGGACAGACGGAGATCTGTCCGTAAAAATAGTAAATTAAGGAAGAGGGTAATAACTACCAAAAGGCGAATTGTACTTGTGTTAGCAATGACTGTGAAAACCGGTAAAGTACCGGGTAAGTTACCGTCTGTGCATTGCCCGGTTCTGCCATAGAAAATGCAGAGGCCGGTTCTGCATTTTCTATGGCAGAATTGTCGACGGACGGACGGACGGACGCACGCACGCACACACGCAACAAGTGACTTTATATATAAGATTTGTAAAGACTTGCTCCAATTTTTTTAGTGTAATCGGAGGGCATGTTACCTTGTGGATGTTTCCTCCATTGTTTTGGGGTGAGCATTTCAAAAAACAAAATGCCCCCATCGGCAGGCATTCCATTCTTTGAAATGCACTCTTTTTTTTCGTTCTTTTTTCTTTTGATTCCCAACAGGTATCATGGGCAAAAAACATACAAAATTTGGAGCACATTTTTTGTGCTTTACCTTACATGTAAAAATCGGTGTTGAACAAGTATCAAAATTATTCTCAGGTATCATTTGGGTGTCCTTATTTAAACCCCTCAAGACACCACTTTGAATGATACCTTGAGTGAGAACCTGATCACTAGTTCTCACTTGTATGATAACCAAATGGTGAAAATTGGTTCAAGCAAAGAAAATTTAAAAATATAGACCCAATTGAGATAACACCCCCTTATTTCAATCAGGTTTTCAAGATATTGTGTACCTTAGGTAGTAGGTTTAGTTAAAATTTGGGATTAGATCTGGAGTTTAGAAGTGTTGTCTTTTTCTAACAGTTGCGTTTTCTTCCCTTACACCTTAAATTTTGTGAATATAAAGGAAATTGAGGTTTTTTTTTTTTCCTCCTCTTGTGTTGTTTTGTGTTTTGCTCTTTGTGTTTTGGGTTGTTATTGTTTTGTGTTGTTACAAGTTTTTGTTTTGTGTTTTTCTTTTTCTTTTTCTTATTCTCTTCTTCCCCCTCCCCTTTTTTATTAAAATTTTTTTCTCTAAAGTTTTTTCTTCTTTTCCTCCCCTCCTTTTTTTTTCTTTCTTTTCTTCCCCCATGCTATTGTTGTTGGGCTTCACCATCGTCGCTTGATGTTTCATGCTTCATGCTTCACATTTCGCCTATTATTTTCGGCTTGTCATTTATTGTTGTGTTTCCACCTATTATTCCGTAATCTCACCTACTACCTCACCATGTTATTGTTTTGTGCTCCCAATTGCTATTGCACTTCTATTTTTCATTCCCGTTTGTTACCATGTTGTTATTTAGCATTCCCACCTTATATTCGCCACATTAATGCTTCACATTCCCATCTATTACTATGCAGTTATTTTGCACTCCCATCTATTACCATGCTATTATTTCAGGTTCCCTACTTGCTACTAGTTTGCGCTCCCCACTTGTTATTATTTCACGATCCCCGCCTGTTGCTTCATGTTTCACATTGTTACCAAGTGCTCCCTAGGCCTCTTGTTATTGCACACTCCTCATTTGCTACTATTTTGCATTCCTTGCCTATTACTACTTTTGGTTCCCCACCTGTTGTTTTGCACTTCTCATTTAAAATGTTTATTGTCGCTTTCACCCCCCTGTTGTTTCATGGCCTATTACTTACCTTGTGTGTCAACTAGTACTTCCCACCCACCTTTCATATATGTTGGTGAAGGAGCCTGAAGTAAGTTTTTTTTTTAATATATTGTGTGTTTATTTTTATTTTTATTTTTTTTGTTTTGTCATTTTAGAAAAAAAAATTAAAAAATTTGTCACTATTTTTTTATATTTTTATTTTCTTTTGCTTGTTTATCTGCAGGATTTAATCTTTTACAACAATTAGCTTCCCTTATACATTTTTTTATCATGATGAGAAAGAAAAGTGAATCATTTTTTGATTAATTTTCTAAACCCTAAGACAATCAACCATGTACTTCAACCTTTAATTTACAATAACTTAACTTGTTATATATTACAAATTGACAATTTTCATGCAACAAATTCTATTATTAAATCTTATGACCTAAAAATGGATTAGTGTTTCATGCATTAAACTTGAACCTCCACATAATTCTATTTACAAAAAGGGGTCACATTCATGGTGTCACCATCAATGTTAATTGTTGTTTTTCTATTAATGTCCAACCTACTATCTACAACTCTTGAGCCTTAACCTTCAGTGGGGTTTATCTAAGCATTTCCTAAATAATGTTTGAAGTATGTTTTTATATACACTTTATCTTTTAGAACAACTTTTGGTTCATATTTGTTTGAGGTCTCTCACTCTACTTAAATTAATTATATACTATGATTCTTGATTTCTGTATTTTTGTGGTTAGACTTTATGGTTTCTACAAACTGAAATGTATTTAGTAGACTAATGGTGCCTATGGAAAACAATTATGGTTTTGTAGCAAATATGATATCCTTCTCCTCATCAATGATACCATTTTGGTAATTGTAGCATAACAACACTTATGGTTGTTTCACCTTTGCTCCCAAGTGCTTAGTCACCACTATGGTTTTAACCATTCCATTCCCTTGAATAGTCATTCTGTTGTTCCCCCAATCATGAACTATTGTGGCATCCCTCACCCATGGTTTCCTTAGCAGCATGGGATAATTTATGTCTATTACATTATTTTATAACATAGTAACATAGGGTATCTTAGGAAGATATTTCTTTAGATCACAAATCAATCCCACTAAGTAATTGCAGACTACAAAATTTATAAAATTTTGTAATGAAACAATTTTTTTCACCACCTCTAAAGATTAAAAAGTATGGTGCATACATTTATTATAACAATTATGTGGAGGGACTCAATAATATTCATCCTTATGTGAGTTACATTTACTTTTAAAAGAAAAAATAACAAAATTGAAACTATATAAACATTTTAAATGGGGGGTTTTTTATTTTATAGCTAAAATCATAATAGTACACAAAGGGTGTGCACATGGACTCACAACTTCTTGAATTTGTAATGATTCAATGGTATGTTGAACCCAAAGCCAAAAACATTGTAAGGAAATTTAAATGTATGCTTCCATATCCATTAAAGCCATCAAATGGACTTTGAAGGACTTTTGAGTACAATAAAGTGATTTTGGTTTATGAAGTCTTCTTGGACAGGGTTTTTTGAAATTTTGCTAGATTTTGTTTTTCTCATTAATCTTAAAGATAAATGGGAGGTGCATAAATCATTAAATTGGAGAAATATTGACCTTTAGATTTAAGGTTCACAATGAAGATGATGACATCAGTTGTTGCAATTATGTCACTTGGGTTATGCATGGGTTGGGCCTAGTTGACATTTGTGCCCACTATTTTGAATTAATAGGTTTCTCCTTGATGCCTTTCCTACCCACATGTATTATCTTTCTTAGGTTTCCAATTTCAACTTTCAACACAACAAGCAACATGATGTTGAAGGAGACATTGGCTTTGACTCTCAATGTGCAACAAAGACATTGATGTCAACTTTCAACATGGTCAAGGAGACATCAACAAAAGAATTCATGCTTTCAATGCTACCTAATCAAAAAAAACCCCTTGGACAATTAATGTACCACTGATAATTGTTTTTCAATTTCACATATAACATGATTGTACTAGTTCAATAAATCAAAGTGTTTCTTGTCACATTAGGATTATTATTTTTACTTGAATTTGTGCTTACTAATGACCTTGTCTTTGATGTAACAAGGCCTATCAACAAATTGCATCAAGGACTTATATTTTGGTGGTTTGTCCAAATATTACATTTCAAGTTTTGAAAGTAAGGTAATTCTTAAGTCAAGTGCAATTCTATTTTCTGTCTCTTTGTTTAAATCAACTTGCTTGAATATGATCCTTGCATGCATGTTTTTTTGGCTAATCTAAATTTGTTTGATCTATGTATGTGATAGGTTGTGTAGGTTTAGTGATGGGTACCTAAAGACAAAAAGAGAAGAAAGATTTTTCAAGGTTACCCTCACAATGGCAAAAAGAAGAAATTTGGCAATAGAATGTAAAAATTTGGCAACCCATGTTAGGCAACCTAGGCTAGGTGGCTTAGATTAAAAACAAATGTCGAACTCCTAGCCCAAAAAGCCTAAACTAAACTACTTAACCTAAGCTAAATGGCCTAAGTATCATAGGTTGCAAGAATGAGGATTTCCTTCACCTACACTTTCGAGTTCAAATCCTCATCCATTGCATTATCACATTTTTTTATATTAATTATATTTAACACAAAATTATAAAGCTCAAAATTTTTAACCTTGAATTATCCTTGGCCACCCTAGGTTTACATAAGTCAACCTACCTACTACCTATTAAACTAGTCTAAACTTATTTACCTCCTTAGGTTGACTTTAAATGAACTAATTTGTCAACCTGTCGCAACCCTACTTGGGAGAGTGTGAGGATGAGACTCACACTCCCAAAATGGGGACTTGGGAGTCCTTCGAGACTCCCAAAACTTCAAAGTTAGATTTCAGGGGTTTAAACACCTTGCATTGATGCATTATTTATATCATTGGAAAGCTATTGAAGTGTAGATGTTGAAAATGGCCTTGCATGGACCATTTGGACATCTTCAACACAAGTTATGGCAAAAAGAAGGGCCGGGAGTCAAACTGGCGGTTTAACTCTCGACTACTAAAAGTCGGGAATTGACCCGACCCCGGTGCGTGCAAGTGGAGTGCGGCACACCATTGGAAAGCTCTTGAAAAGAGCTACAAGTTTGCTTTAGACCTCATCTCAATAAGAGGTTTGAGCAAAGAGTTATGATCCTGCAAAGCCCCAGGAGTCCAAACCGAGACAGTTTCGGGACCCCTCCTTGGGAGTCCAAGGACAAAAAAAGCCATTTGGATGTGGGTGCCGTGGAGAGGCACAGAGTATACTATGTGGGGGAAGGTGGTGGTTTCCCCCAAGTCTAGGTCGTGGTGAGTCATGTGAATCCAGAGTTGCCCGTGGCTTGTCCTAGCACCAAAGGTGCTCCAGAAAGTGATCTAACCAACTTGTTGGTTGGTTGTGATGCAGGTTCGAGTAAGTGAATAGCTTGTCACTCTTCCTAGTCCCATCCCAGAGCTTCAGCATGCCCCTTTACCCCTTTTAGTGTTGAGAACTGGGAGCGTGCCCTAAGTCCCCCACAATTCCATAACTTGAGTAACTTAGCCCCAACTTGGGACTAACTAGGGACTTGGGAGTGCGTCCCAACCTATATTACTTATTAACCTAGCTTAGGTTAACCTATGCATTCTTAGGCTTTTAAAAAAAAACCTAAAATAATTATGTTGCATCTAGTCACATCTAATCGCATCATAATTGCATATAGTTGCACAAACTTGAAGTGGTTACAAACTTGATAAAATATCTTGTAATGAGGCTACCTAAGTTGACTTGGAAAAAACCTAAAGCTAGGAACCTAAACAAGCCTACATAGGTTAACCTATTAATAGGGTAACTTATTTTAAGTATATTTAAACATATTAAATGTAATAAATTCCTCATGTTTAATTAAATAACTTACAAAGTAGCTTATATTACAAAGTAGGTTAACTTAATAGGTATGTTAAGTTAATGTGTTAAGTAATTAAAAATTCAAGAAATTGTGTCACTTTTTTAAAAACAACTATTAACATTGTAATCATAATTACAAGTTAACAAAAGATTATTTAATACACATACACATGCATGTGAATTCATGACTTTAAAAACCTCATGACACACAAAAAATTATGGCATGCCATGACAAATTTGGTGCCATAAATTCAAAACACACAAAAACTTATGGTGTCACAAAAAATCATGGATTACCATGAAAATTTGTGACACTTTGTTGCCAAATGGCATGCCATGTCATCATCGCATGGAAGACCAAATCATTATTAATTGCAACGGACAACAATATTTTTGACTAAATAATAAATGAAATTTATTTATCAAATGAATGACATGATCATGATGTGAAGTTAGTGTCACAAATCATGAGGTGTTGCGACAACTATTTAATCTCATTACAATGTGGTATGCCACATTAGCATCATATGATGTTATTATTCACCAAAAGTTGCAAGAATGGATGGAATTTTGTAATTATCTAATTTTGGATGATTAAAAATAAATTACAAATACATTTTGGGTGTAAGCATAATCAAGTAAACAAAAAAAGTAGTTTGCCCAAAATGCAATTTAAAAATGATAGAATTTTTGATTAAACACATGAAAGTAGATTAAAAACTTGTGTAAGTAAAAATATGAAAAAATGGCCCTCCATTTAATTTATGGTAAGTTCAATACAAAATTTGAAAAATGTTGGTATCATAAATAGGGTGAAATGTAGATTTGAACGTAATTGGGTCAATTTGGTGTTCAAACCTACTTTTACACTAATTTTTTAATTTATTATGAGTATGACATGCATAATTTATAGTACACAAGTGTTTTTTAAATCTTTCATAACTTGAAAGTAGAAAACATTCAATATTTCATCTACTTAGAACCCATTTTGTAAGATTGGACATTACCTACAAATAAATGTAATTTTGTAAAATCTACTTAATTAAATTTACATGAAATTGTTCATCTTTCAAAGTTATAATATTAAAGTGAAAGTTTATCTTCATATTAATCCTTGAATAAAATAATATTCCAACTTTCAATGCATGAAATGTTTTTTGTGTTTTGTAATTTTTTGTGACAAGGAAGATTTTTTGTCTACTTGACCATGCCTACACCCTTTTTGAAAATTTGGTATTTGTGTAAAACCATCAAGTTGTGACATTGACTGTAGCCACAAAACCATAATGTTATGTGGCACCACAATGTCCTTTACAACTACATAGTCATTGACATGAACTTGTAGTTATAATTGTAATTAAAAAAGACAATAATCGTTTTGTTAACTGGTTGTAAAACCCGAGATGTGTTGTTGTGCTTGTTGGAAAAATGTCATAGTCTCCTTCTATTTTAAGTTTCTTCAATGTCTCTACCTTATCGCCTGACTTGCCGCCTAACTTGCCACTATTAATGGGTAGAAACTCTATCACCATGATTCCCTCTATATACGTTATTTTTTGCAAAGTTAACAACAAACCTACGAATATTCCCTAGAATGAATACACAAATAAGAAAATGCAATATTGAATATGAAAACAAATAACTCATGAAAGCACCTAGGAATGATTTGTGGTTTAATATGCCATCTTCAAATTATATGGTGAGGGTTTAAGCTTTGGCAACCCCAACCTCAATTTCAACTATTTTGTGATGATGTTAACCCCAAATCCACCATTTAACAAAACATCCTCTACAATGTTTTTCCCAATATGTACCAAAATAACTGCCATATGGTTATCAATAACTACTACTACTACTACTACTACTACTGTTACTTATGGTACTACAAATGGTATTGTTTTTTCTATACTTGTTTTGGCTACATTCTATGGTTTATTTGGTTTCATTTTTTGCCAATAATACATTTTCAACTCAGGAGCCATCTTTAGTGATTATCCCAAGTTCAAAATATAACTAGTTTCCAACATCTATCTATGATATCTTGGAATATCTCCTCTATCAATGTGATCTTACTTTAAAACACTACACATTCCTAAGGTTTTGAGGGTTCTATAGAAGGTGTAGTATTGAACATACTCGGCCACATTGTGTTCCATCCCACTATTGATTTAAAAAAACCTTTGTTGGTAATTTGTGCCTTTTGCAACTCTTGAATGGTCTTTACCATTGCCTTCTTTAATTTTTCTTCCTTCTCCCAATCTACAATACTTTTGTTCTTTTGTGGTTCTTTTTCTTGGAACACTTTGTATTCTATGATCATACTTCTTGTAACAACATTGACGTCTACTACATTCACATCTACAGTGATTGTCTTAAGCTCGTCTACCACTTTCCCCTATGAGTTTGATGCATTTTTCCCTTGGAACATCTTTTGCATCTTTATAAACTAGGGACAATCCGTCATCTTGTGCCCATCAGACCACATATATGGCATGCATTTAAGTTATTCTTCTAACCCTTTTGAGGTTGATTGGTAGCCTATGTTGTTGTTTCAGTTGGCTCATTTTTTTCCTTTACTCTACACATCTCTACATTGTGGTTGTTTTGTCCATAGTTTGTGCAATGTTTGCCATTCTTTCTTGTTTCCATCTATGGTTTTGTTATTAATGTAGATTTTGAAATTTGTTGTACCAATAATGCACTTTGAGCTTATGCAAGTGTCATCCTTCTTCACATAACAAAGTCGCCTCCTTATGCAACTATAACATTGTTTGCTTCATTCTTGTAGTTGCAATCCTTAAATAGGACAATAATCCTACTCGAAACACAATGGTCAAAAAATTGTAGGTGGTTGGTGTTTACAATCCATAAACCAACTTTTGTATGGGTTCATAATACACCTTAATTCGTTCAATTTTTCCTTGCTTGATATTTTTTGAACTCCATGTTAATCTTTTCATCATTCTAAGTCTTTTGATGATGTTTATAAAATGCAACACATATTTAATTAATTTAGGACTTTACTCAACTTAATGGATGGTATGAACTTTGTTTGGTGGCCACCAGATTTTTAAAATGTAATCTTACATTCAAGTAAAAACAACAAATTGAATATTACATCCATGTATACATTTTGTTTCAAAAGAATTCATACCATTTTTTTTATGCAACATTTTCAATCTGTGTTTTTAATACATTAAAGGACATGAATCCAATCCAACAACACCAACATTATCAATGGATCCATCCGTCTTGCTCATACTATAAGAAATATAATATGTTAGTTTCAAAATAAATACATTAATATGATGAAAAGAATATTTTGCTTGGTGCCCACCAAGTGAAAATGATAGGTTATTCATTATCAAGTTTGGAAGTCAATGCTCCTATTCATGATAAACAAAAAAATTATTTTCTAAATTAAAAGTACTAGGCACAATGCCAATTCATAAATCGTAATAATGTCTATGGATCCAAAGTTGTTGTTCATACTATAATAAAATCATTAATTATGTTTGGCAGCTCTATGCCATGAAAGAAAAAAATAGACACCTAGTGGCCACTAGGGATTAGGGTTAAGGTCCCAAAAAAAGATTAGTGATAGCTAGTATCCAAGAATATACACACAAAAGTTTTGCAATGAACAAATTCTTAATGCCATGTTATGCCATGAAAGAAAAAAATAAACGCCCAAATGGCCATCAAGGATGCAACAAAAAGATCATTACCACAACTATCTAAGAATATACACAAATATTATTTTTATAATCAAAACATTATTCAAAAATATATCACATCAAACACAAAAGAACCCAAAAAAAAATCTTACTAAATAAATGGAGTCAATGCCATGAAAGGGAAAAAATAGATGCCTAATGGCTATTAAGGATTAATGTTCAAGTGCAACAACAAATATCATTAATCATGATTATTAGGAACATTGTACACAAAATTATATGTGATGAACAAATTAATTAAACAATATACGTTGTCAAATATAAAAACACAACAATAGTTTTTCAACTAATGACAAAGAGAAACTTAATAAAGACCACCAAGACAATTTGAACTTTATATATTATTTTGTTGCTAGATGATACATCAAATAAAAATAATAAAAAAGTATTGATAATGAAGTCAATAACCATAAAAAAAACTCAATTCTTTGAGTTTCAAATAAAGGCAACCATACCTATCCAACAATAGCTACACTCACATCTATGAATCTAAAAATGGTGTTCATAGTGAAACATTTCTTAGTAGATTAAAATTTTATATACCATTTGTCCTTGTGGCCACTAGGTGCAACAAAGTAGATTATTAGTTTGAAAAACAAAGAATGAGAGGTCCAAAGTTTTGCCTCACCTACACACACAATTATAAAAAATTCACACATTTAAAGACACCAATGCCAGAAATGAATAAGAATCAATAAATTGTTATTAATTATGAATACTCAAAAAAAATTATGAATAATTTGGTCTATAACTAAATTCATTAAATAACAAATAATAAAATATTCATAAAAATTAACATAAGAACACAAGTGCAATCATGATTTAAATGAAAGAAAACACATCAAGCAAGAAAAAATATTTTATTAGCATCACCAAAATAATTCACAAATTATTGGATGCATTAGTAGCTTCAAGATTCATTTTCGCTTGAAAAGAAGAACTATCAAAAATAGTAATTTGACTTTTGTTTGTTGTATTTTTTTGTGAAGGAAAAGAAAAAAGAACAATTGAAATCTCAAGCCACTATTTTGGATCTACCAAATTACATTTCCACTTGTCATTCCAATAATCTTCATACAAGCATTGTTCATCTAAATTTGACCCTTTCTTCACTAAATTCCACCATTGAACCCTCACCATTTTGAAAACTTCATTTTGATCAACCTTCACAACATCACTTTGTGTTCTTCCCATCCAAACAGTGACAAGGAGAGGATCATGAGGCCTCACAAGAACAAAATCTCCATTGTTGAGATCTTTAAACGAAATGTATGTGAAAACCAGCTTCAAGCTCTTGGGTCCACAATAAGGATGAATGATTGGGTCTTCTGAATCAACAACCAACTTTGTGGATGGCAATTTAGTTCTTGCATAATCCAACTTATAATTACTGGAAGGCCAAAAACCTTCCAGAAGAATGGACCTTTGCGTAAGCAAGGGTTTTGACAAATGCAACAAAATATCTTCCCAATAATCCACATATAGACTCATCTTCATCGAATAAGTTGCACTTTCTTCAATGACTTGTTTCCAAAATTCCACATATTTGGATAGTCCAGCATTGATAAATTTCTCTCTCTCCACTGACCTCACCACATCATGGCCCCAAATTGGGCAATATGGAACAGGGTTGGGGATTCCAATAGGAAGCTTTGGAGACACTATAAGAAAACGCGACTTTTTAGAAGGCCAACTTGACCGAAGTGTCCACATTGACTAAAGGGTATGTGGGTATGTCCATAATAAAATGAGCCAAACCCAATTCCTTTGTCCTTTTCAAAAAGATAAGGACTTAAAATTGGAAATTGAGGTGGCATGCAACAATTGCACAAAATTTATGGTTTAAATGCATATTTGACTTGTGAAGTATATTTTTATAATAAAATTTAATTTTTTTGAATTTTATAACTTATTTTTATATTTATCCAAAAGTTATTGGAAAGAAAATTGCACATTTTGAATTTTGCAATTTATTTATATATCAATTCTAATGATGATCAAAAACCATGTAAAGTCTAATAATTATTCAATCTATATGAATATGAAAAATTTCAAAACAAATCTAAATTAATTTTGATAATGCTTATGTGACTTACTCAGGACCTTAAGACGGGTTATAAATGTTTAATTAATCATTTTTCACCTTCAAATGTTGATATAATTGATTCATATTTTTATATGTCATTTTTGAATGTATATTACATCACATTATGTAAATTACATGAAAAACATTTAACCTTAAGTGAAGTTAAAAATTAACAAGTGTGTTATTCAAAAATGGTTACATTTGTAGTGGCTCATTATATTGCAAAATTACCCATGTCCATTTTGACTAAAGGTTTAGGGCATGAAAAACACATGTTACATTTTACTAGTACATTTTGCTAAAATGACTTTTTTTACCAAGTGTCAAATCAAAGATTTAGTCAAAATGGACAAATGTCCATCAAAATGGCCACAACTTAATCAAATTGGCCATATTGAATGGGTAGGGTTTAGTCAAATTGACCATCCTGATTTGACCCTTAGTCAAATGAATAATACTCATTTGACGACTTAAACCTATTTAAATTAGGTTACCTACTTAACCTAACATAATGAATAGGTTAGGTTAAGCCTAGACTGCCTATCTAGCCTAGCATAATTAACAAGTTAATAGGCTATTTGTTAAGTAATAATTAACCTAACTAGTAACCTAGTTAAGTAATTTAACCTAGACCTATAGATAGTAGGTTACATAAGACATAACTTAGGACTACTAAATAGCCTTTAACTAAGTAATGTAAGCCTTCTAAGTAGGTATCTTAGGTAACCTAGGTTTATTAGGTAGACCTATTAACCATGTAGGTAGCCTACTAGCCTAGGCCTACAATAGGTATGTAACCTAGGCCTACTAGGTAAATAACATAAGCCACCTAGGCCTATTAGGTAGGTAGCCTATCCTATTGGCTAAGTAAATAATTTAAGCCATTTAAGCCTATTAGGTATAAGGTAGCCTAACCTAGATCATCAAGGTCTATTTGGTAGCTATGTACATAACATAGGCCACCTAGGTTTATACGGTAGGTAGCTTAACCTAGGCCACTTAAGCCTACTAAGTATGTATGTAGCCTAGCTTAGGCCACCTAGGCCTACAAGGTAGGTAGCCTAACTTAGGCCACCTAAGCCTACTAGGTAGGTACGTAACCTAACTTAGGCTACCTAGGTAGGTACATAGCCTCAACTAGGCTATTTAAATAGATACGTAGTTCAACCTAGGCTATTTAAGCTTATTAAGTAAGTACATCGTTTAACCTAAGTAGCCTAAATAAGCTTAACCTAGGCCTACTAGGTAGGTATGTAGCTTAACCTAGGCTACTTAAGTAGGTACATAACCTAGGTAACCTTGGTTAGTTTAATTTAGGCCTACTAGGTAGGTATGTAGCTAACCTAGGCTATTAGGTACCTACATAGCCTACTAAATAGCATAAGCATAGATAAGTATAAACATAGATTTAGTAGGTACCTATAAGGCTTAATAAACTATAACCTACATGTTACATAAATACATGCATTTATTGCTAGGTACCTCCTACCTACATAGGTTAACCTAGCTATAACCTACCTATTTATGTAAGTATTATTAAAAAAATCAAATTCATTTAGTGCAATATGTTAAATTTTTTTTTATGGAAGTTGATTACAATACGTTGGTCCAAAATCATGTTCAATACAATATGTTGTCCAAAAAAACCTCCTTATAGGGTGGTGGTGCAATGGTTAAGGATTTGATTCCTCAATGTGGAGGTGAGGAGTTCAAGTTTCCACACTTGCAACCTAGGCTACCTTGGCTACTTAGGTGACCTAATTAGGTAGCCTAGGTTGCAAAGCCTACCAAACCACCTAACCTAAGCTACTTGGCCTAGCTTAGGCCTAGGACACATGGTTGGAAGGTAAATAAATAAATTATTTTTGGTATTAATTTTTAGGTTTATTAATTAAGTAGGTAGGATAAGGTAGGGTAGGTAGGGTAATTAATTAATTAATATTTTCATATTAATTTTAAATAATATATATTTCTGGTTGTTGCCTAAATGATATTATTATCACGGTGGTTCAATAAAAAAAACCTAGTCAAAAAGACAAACTAAAAAGACCTAGTCAAAATGGTCAAATCTAAATCGACTTGTCCAAAATGGCATTTTGGTCAAGTTGGACATGGGGGCAAAAAAACCATAAGGGGGGGGGGGGGGGGTTGGGCAAAATTTTTTTTAAAAAAAGAAAGGATTTTTTATAGTGAA
>Ga0116229_10010275_pt1 | contig 14075 bp, 12 predicted proteins | sample S1TSphgellanicum_3_FD_87313 | JGI IMG/M metagenome (GOLD analysis project Ga0116229, IMG submission 87313) | Host-associated microbial communities from peat moss isolated from Minnesota, USA - S1T2_Fc - Sphagnum magellanicum MG | ecosystem: Host-associated > Plants > Peat moss > Unclassified...
ACCACCACAAGTTGTCCTATATCCTTTGCCCAAAAGTGTGGGCTTGTATTGTATACGAGTAGCCTAAAGGTAACACCTCCACTCTACCTTATTGGTAGCAAAAGTTTTTATTTCAGAGAATTAAAAACATTTGAATTTTTTTTGTGAAGAGGCAATCAAAGTGCTCCATTACAAGAAAAAAAAAAAGTCTAACTAAGGGTATATAGTATATACCTTGTTAAAAACATTCACACAACTTGGTCATGTAAGTGTAATTGAAAATTTGTTACACTTTGAATAAATGTACTTTTTTTTCACACAACATGCAAGGTAAATGTAAGTCCAAAAAAATTCTTTACATGACAAGTAAGTTATTACACTTACTTGCACAACATTGGTGTACATGTGCGTCATGGAATGGTGATTGATTTTTCATTTTTTTTTATCAAAAGTGAAAATAGGTGTGTTTAGTGGAGATGAAAATTTAATCTAATGGATGAAAAGACAAATGAGAAGATGATAGGAGAAAAGCTACAAACCTTTCAACACTTGCAAGGACCAAAGAATGAATCAAGGGAGGTTAGGTGGAAAGCTCATCTTTTTCGAATTCTTTTTCAATTTGACATATGTGTGTTTTGTTTGTTTATAAATTAATGCAAGACAATGATGTGTTGATATTGGGTGAATTTAGTGTTTTGTTCTTTAATGTGTTACATGGGCATGGTGCTTTGATGAGGGTCAATTTAGTGGATTTTGTTATTGCATTTTTTATGCAATTTGGCAATGGTAAGGGATTTTATTTTTCAAAGGTGGTCATTTGTTGTTCATTGTTTGTGAATTATGAAGGGGGTGCTTTGTTTATCTTGATGGGGTTTTGATTTCAAAATAAAAAACGAGCAATGTAATGAAGATGATATATTGAATAATGAAAAGCTAAACCATTCTGGCTTCAGGTTTTTGGGGTGGTGGTGTGTATTGTTGTGATATTAGTCTATTGTTGATGGAAAGAATGTTCATGGAAAATAATAGATGATTCTAAGCTGCAGTCTTTCAAACCTTCCACTACAATGGAATATTAAAGCTGAATTACAAAATCATATCATAAAATGTTTAGGTTAAAAGCATGTGTGGAAATGATGAAGTTTCCTAGGGAACTTTAAAGTTGATTTATGATGACAACATTCACTCATGTTTGATATACTTGAGTGGTGACAAGGGATGTTGGGTTCTTTTGGGGAATCTAGATCTTGAGATTGGAAACTGAGTACCCATTATTATGCAAGCTTTGAGTGGGTTTATGTCCATACTATGGGAATTTTGTAATCACAGTTGGGCATTTTCTCTATGTTCTTGGGATTGTAACCAAAATGTGGGCGGGTAATATTTCACTTGTGAAAAATATCAATGTAAGGGTTTTGGGGGAGATGGTATTCATGAGAGGTTGGGGTTGGAGTCTATGATCTCAGCCCCATTTTTTATGCCGAAAAAACATGAGTTGAGTACTTGTTGATGGTGTGTTTGTGTAATGATGATGGTATGATAATGTTCTCCAATTGTTGAGAAATTGCATAAAATTAGTTTCTTCATGTGCGATTCAACAATGTGTATGTTGGATGTTTCATGTAAAGAAGCCATGAAGAAGACTTGATATCTGTAAACAAATTTTTTTTGGAGAGAAATAATCCAACACATGCTACGGGTCTTATATGATGATAATATTTATGATTAGATATTAGAGGAAGTTGTTCTAGATGGATGGTTAGGTTATTATTAATGTTTTCAATTTTTTGTTATCAAATAAAGGATAGCAAGTGTTGTTTTAAGTTTTCAAATGCTTCTTAAGAGTTTGTAGTGGTGGAAGAAATCAATCACTCTTTTCATTTCTTTATGGTGACACATGATCCCATGTTCAAAGGGTTATTTTAAAAATGATTGGAAAGTGACACGGGCCAAAACATTCCTGGGATGAGAGTGGGAGTGTGGTGGGCAATTCCAAATCCAAAGATTGAACTATTGGGTGATGTCTATTTCAGAGACCATGCATACCAAATTCAGACCTTGATTTCATTGATTGGCACAAGGAGGTCTCCCTCACATGACACTAAAAACTCACCATGGAAGTTGTGGGGTGTTAGTGCTGCATCTTGTATGGCACTCGCATGGTTCTGCTGCAAGGTTTGAATAATGTTGGTGCTTTGAAAAGGTTAAAACAAAGTAGAATGCCTTAATTGTTCAATGGATGGAACTAGGCTATTGGAAAGTAAGTACTCGGCCCACCACTTGATGGCTGTGGGATCAAATTTGACCTGCAGTACAATTTTTTTTGCAGTCCATGCAGGACAACAATTGTGAACACCTCCCCTATGTAGTCACTGCGATAGAGGCGATGAAAGGTGCAGCACTAACACCCACAAAGTTTGTAAGGGATGTTTAACACCTTCTCCCTGTCTTCCCCATTCAGTCCATCCTTCATGTAATTCTCACACTTGGTTCCTTTTTGGTCTGAGTTACACAGGACTCCCAACAGAGTCTGGAATAACTTACTTTGAGGGAAATGCATGAAGGTCACAAAGTCACACAGTTCACACCCTGACATGCAGGAATGATTGAACACTTTTGGCTGGTGGATCACATGAGCTGTAGTCCCCACACCCAGGTGCAGGCCAGAGTGAAGAGTGTACAACCAACAGCCATCAGTGCCCACTATTAAGGCTGTATGGTGTGTAGACAAGAAACAGTTTTTCATTGGTTCCAGTTCCTAATGTGGTTAGCTTAGTTTGGTTTTTCGTTAGCTATCTAACAACAACCCACTGGCCCTTACCGACAAACTAGCCATCTACATGCATCTGCTTAGTCAGTAGCCACCTATCGTCATACCTACCTACCTACAGGACCTAGTTTTGAAGGATAGGTTACCAGGTTGAAATCTGACATCGACTCAGTCTTGATGATCCTTTCATGGCCTGCATATCTAGGAAAAAGGGAAAGCCTGTTCGAGCATTGGGTTTTCTGAGGGTGCTAATAAGATGCTAAGAGCAACTACAATACAAGGCAGGTAAGATACTACAAAGGACATACCAGTGTTGGACTGGTATATATGTATAGGCTACAAACCTGAGTATACAATACTGATATGAGTATATTAGTATGAGTATTGAAGAACTTAGATACCAGCCGGGTATGACTTGAGCCAATACCAGACTTATGCTAGTACTAGCCTGGTATGGGATGAAGCTTGGGGCTCCTAGAATGGCTTGCAGCAAATACCAGGTGATATGGGGAGCAGATACCCCATAAACCAGGGCAAAATCAGCCTTGGATGCAATACTGATACCAGATTGGTATGAAAGTTTGAGAAAAGCACCCAATACCTTCTACCATTCAGGTGAATTTTGGCAGTTGGCAATTCAAAAATAGAAAATGAAAAAAGAAAGGTGGTTGTTTTTGGGGTTTTTGATCATCAAATTTTCAGAAAAAGAGAAAAGAAATTGCCAGATTTATATATTAGGTTTCATTTAGTAGCCAGCAATATAGAAGCATGCTCAAGAATTTGATTTTCATATCTCATTTATAGCCAATTTTGGTTGAATCTTCTTGTGGATGACCAATACTCGCCACTTCTTTAAATACATCACAAAATTGGAAAACAAAAAAAAATATGGGCCCCAGAGTTCTAGATATGTCAGAATTAAATTCTCAGCTTTGTTTTTGCTTTGCTCAAGTTTGGAATTTTGCTCCTTGATGATTTGATCCTTTGTTCCTTCCTTCCTTCCTTCCTTGCTAGCTGGTTGGGACTTGGGACATACCCTGAATTTAGTGACACCAGCTGCAAGACGTGCACTGAAAGGAAATGATTGCTTTTGAGTGACTAATGATAACAATTGACTCAGATGCTGGGGGACTGGGGAGTGAGAAATAATTGAGACTGAATCTCGGATGTGATGAATAGGTACTGATATGGAGCACCACTCCAGGACACTAAACAACCCCTTCCCATCTCAATTAGCTCTGTACAGGCTTGTCTTTTTGCACTTCTTTTTGTGTTCTGCTTTGTACGATTTCATGCAGAACCATGCAGTTCAATTCTTGCATGTTTTGCCACCTCTCAAGAGAATGTGAAGATATCTAACACCAGCATACTTTTCAACAGTAAAAGCAGTGCTGTTTTTTATTTAAACAAAAAAAAACTACACTGAAACCAGTCAAAGCCTGCAGCAGAACAGTGCAACTCCGGGCAGTGTTTCATACTGCCGCCTGGACACAACTCGGTTGGGGGTACACAGTATTTAGGGAGCTGGGCTTCCACACGGAGAAGAGAGAAACAATGTGACCTACCTACCAACCAGCAACAACATGAGGATGGTTACTTACTAGCTTTGATTCTGCTGCATGCAAAACAACACAACAGCAACTAGTAGAGGAGGACTGATAACCTAATCTATCCCATACCGAAAAGTGGTCTGCAAAAAATTCTTTGGAGAGAGAAGAGGAAGCGGAGCTAGCTGTATTGCATAGAAGTAGAAAGCAGAAGAAGAAATCAATCAGCAGGGATCACCAGTAGGCGACCGACTACCCAATCGGAGATTTGCACTTATGTTCTGTAAAAATTCTCTGGAGAGAGAAAAGAGGAAGCAGAAGAAGAAAACACCAGCAGCTGGAATGTAGCTTTCCAGTTCTCTCGTAGAGAAGCTGTTCTGTGGAGAGAGAAGAGGAAGGCAGCTGTTGCATAGGAGAAGAATCAAAAGGAGGAGGAGAAGAAGAAATCACCAGCAACAGGAATGTAGCTTTTGCAGCTCTGTCATGGATCTAAGTTCTGTGGAGGGACAAGATGAAGGCAGCTGTTGCAGAGAAGAAGCGGTAGAAGAGGAGGAGGAGGAGGAGGAGGAAGAAGAAGAGAAAAATATCAGCAGCAGGAACGTAGTTTTGCAGTTCTGTTGTGAATCAGAAGCCTGAAGGTCTCAGCTGGAGAGGAGAAAGGGAGGTAGCTGCGATGGCGGGGTTCTTCAACTCGGCGTCATGGGTGGCAGTCGGGGACGTAGCAAATGTGGGGCAGTTGGCAGGAGGGAATGCAATCCAGTTGATAGCTATGGTAATCAAAGCTGCAAACCACGCTCGCATGCACAAGAGAAATTGTCGTCACTTCGCGCAGCATCTGAAGCTCATCAGCGCTTTGCTGGAGCAGCTCCACAATCTCACGGACCTGAAGAAGCGACCCGAGTGTCGAGAGCCTCTAGAGCTTCTGGAGCAAACTCTGCGGAAATCCTTGGCACTTGTCGAGAGTTGCCGAGACAAGAGCTACTTGTACCTGGTGGCGATGGGTTGGGTCTACGTGACCAAGTTCAGAGATTACCAAGATGAGATCGACAAATACCTCAAGCTCATCCCCCTCATCTCCCTCGTAGAAAAGAACCGGGTGATCAAGCTTTTCTCTCTCTCTCTCAACCCTAGCCCTAAACCCTAAAACCCTCTCTCTCTCTCGTGTCTGTCTCTGTGCGAGTTTGTGATTTGTGCAGGAGAGGTTGAAGGCAATACAGAAACTCTTCTCGCTGAATTTGTGGTTTGTGCTGCGGGAGAGATTGAAGGCAATAGAGAAACTTTCTCTCTGAATTTGTGGTTTGTGCTGCAGGAGAGATTGAAGGCAATAGAGGAAGACCATCAGCTGTATACAATGGAAGAGGATGAGGTGAAGGTGCATGAGACTTTGCTGAACAAGAAACCTGTGTGTGAGCTCTCAAAAGAAGGAGACTCTATGCGACGAGTATCTCATCAATTATCCAGACGGTATCCGGGCTACTCCATAGAGCAAATCCTGCGAGAAGAGAACACAAAACTACAGCAAGAGCTTCAACACATGCGGGTTGGTTAATTGAATGCACAACATGATTCTCTAACCCTTTCTCCTCCTCCTTTTTCTTCACACTCCACCCCTGAGACTCTTTGAGTGAAGAATTTCCCATCAGCCGGCAGCATCTCTAACCCTAAGTCTCATTCTCCAACCAGACTACTCTTCAGGCCAAAAAAATTCCATCAGGAACATTCGACATCACAATTGTAGTAACTCTTTTTAAAAAATCAAAATCCATTGAATTTTGGTCCGTTCATTATTTTGTTATTGTCATTTGTTTGTTTCAATTGAATTTGGTAGATTCATCATTTTGATCAGCTCAATTCTTGGTGGTTGTCTCTTTGATTCAATTTCAGTTGATTTCTCATGACCTGCTCTAATTTTGGTGGTTGTTTCTTTGATTGAATATTCAGTAGATTCTTCAGCATCAACTCAGATTCTTGTTTGTCATTTCTTAGATTGAATATTCATTAGATTCTTCATCATCAGCTCAAAGTCTTGTTGTTTCTTTGATTGAATATTCAGTAGATTCTTCATGATCAGCTCAAAAAATTTGTTGGTTTTTTGCTTTTGTTTGATGTATTGAGCTGGGGTAATTTTCACCACCATGCAGGCACGTATGGAATTGGAGCAATGTGATGTAATTGAGCATCTGATTGATTTTACGGAAACTGCAGCTGCGGATCCTGAAATACTGGAAGTGGCAACATTGACACATGAAGCTGATGATGACACCGTCGAGAGGATGAAGACAAAGAAAAAAGTCATGAAGTCAGAAATAAAACATCAACACAACAACAAGTAGTCACATCCGTAAATTTCCTTCTTGTGTAACATTCTCTCAATAGAAAAACCACAAAGACTTATTTTGCTTGTGTTTCTCTCTGAACCCAATTTCTCCTCAAAGCAATTGACTTTGTGATTTGTACAATGACAGAAATTTGACAATAATGTGAAATTGTCCAATGATATCTCTTCCTTCAATTTTTTTGTATCAGGCTTTCATGTGTTATTCCATTTGTTATTTGTTTCAAAAAAACACAATTGAAAAGCACATGACATAGTCCTTCAAGCCAGACTCGAGGGTATCCTCTTTTCTGGATGGGTATCTTAGGGTTGTGGGTATCCTAATGAATTTGGAAGTGGAGCTGAAAGCTTGGTCAGTTGCTTACAAGTTACATGCATTTTCAGGAAGGGGGAGCAACTACACCCATCGAAGCAGAAGTTGATGTTTGATGGAGTGAATAGGAAGAAGAATCCAGGGTTAACAGGCCCATCTTCTTTGCCTGTCGGGAGCTTGACTGCTCACTACAACCATGAGACCAAAGATTGGGACCAAAGCTTACTTGCATGCTGTGCCCAACCTTGCCTCTGTAAACCTTCTTCATTCCCTTTATACCCATTTCTGGATAGATGGTGAATTTTATCGACAACATTGGAAATCACTTGATAAACAAGCCTAATTGCTAGTATTGATGATTTAGATGGGTTTTTTGCAGGTGGGATGTTTGTAGGATGCAGCATTTCATGTTATAATAACATTGTAATCATTTAGAATCATGGGAAATGGATGCAACAGGTATGGAAGTCTTTTGTTTTCCATGCGACATATTCACCCGAATTGCTAGTTCAATTTCTGATGGAAAAATTTGTAAGTCTCATCAAACCCTCAACCCTAACCCACTACTAAATACACTAACCCTTAAACCACTAGGGAAACCCTAAATCCTAACTTAATAGATACCCTAAACCTTAGACCACTAAAAATAACCCTGAACCCTAAACCCACCATATACCCTTTTCAATTCATTCTAAACACTAAACCCTAAACCCATGCAACTAATTACTACTATCTTCCAGTTCCACTGCTGACCAGGACAAATGGGTGGAATGGGTGGTGTGTAGCTCAAGGTCATGCCTGTAATAATTTGGCATTTCATGCTTTGTATGGGGGTTGCTGTTGTTATACGTGTTGCATCCGCCGCAAATTACGCAAGCGCTATAATATTGAGGTGTGTAATAATTCTAGTCCCCCCTGGATTCTTTTTTGGGAGTCTAGAAACTGCGTAACATCAGTTTTGAGTTCTCAGCTCCAAAATCCTAATTCCTAAACCTTGTGAGGAATGTAACAAGAAAGTGGATGGAAATAGGGAAATGCATGTGGAGACTACTGGGCACATGTATGCTGTTGCTGTTGTGCAATAACACAAGAGTGGCATGAGCTGCAAATCCAAGAGCAAAAGGGTACTTGTCACACTCCCCAAATTTTGACCTTTCTGTTTGAAGACTTTGCATCTTTGCAAGGACTCAAGGTTAAGGGTTTAGGGTTTGAATGGTTGTGGGCTTGTAAATTCTGCTAAACAGGTGGTGGGTCTTTGTGCAGCTCGAAAAATGAACCCACCCTTTGAACAAGTTATGGAGGACTACTGAAAAGGTATATATTACAAACTTGTCATCCAAGAATGCCACCGCATCACATAAAATCACTCCTCATTTAGTGTACTAAACATTCCATACTCCAAAAATTTAACATAAATTTCTAGTGGCATGTCTGCACAATTCAAAAGCTTTGAGAATAAAAATGTGTAGAAAGTTTTCAAGATATGTGCAATATTGCAAGCTCAAGATGTTACATACCCATTGGGCCACTATTGCTACTTCCCTTCAATTTGGCCATGGACCTTTTTTCTTATCAGTTTGAAATTTCTTTTGCTCAACTGAAATCTGCATACTCAAGGCTCAAGATACTTGTCTACAACAATAGGACTTGTTTGAATATTTACTAGTACTCTATAGGAACTGTAATTACTAACATTTGTAGAGATATTTCATTTCTTGTAATTTGTCAGTATGTCAGTGGCTTGTTTTAAGTTCTTCTTGAAAAGTGATTAACTCATACATTATTTGTCTCGTACATTGAGTGTGTGCAACAAATGTATCTATACCTCCAACATGATATCAAAGATTGACAAAAATAATGAAATCTCTTGATCAGTGTTCTTTTTTGGGGTGAATTTGACACAAAGAAAAAATCCAGTGTGACTCATACCAAGGATTTTTGCAAATAAACTACACCAAAGTTGCCGATTCCTGACAATTTTGATACACTAGTTTTCAAGTCTCCAGGTCTGTAATATGCTTTGAACTTTTGGAATTAAAAAATGGGCCCATTTTGCAATCCTTCAAAGTTTGCAAATTTTGTGAAGTGGATTTGACAATATAGGTCAATTGAAGGTTTGATTTGGTGGCCTTTGATTATTTCATCTTGATCCCTTGACCTAGAATTACACCTAGTTTCCAGGATCCTGCTTGACCTTGAGTATGCAAGGTTAATTGGGGAATTCCAAAGGGCCCTATCTATGTAAGCACATAATATCCTAAGGTGCCCAAACTTAGGGTTTAAAAATAGCTCATGGCGACCACACTGTTGTTATGTGTTCATTGACCACTAACACCTTTGGAAGTGGTAGAAGGAAGTTTTTTTTCACTCAATGCAGCCGCAGAATTTTCTTCAATTTACATGGCAAACATTCCACATCAGACATTTTTCTTTCCTTCAACTGACCTCTATTGTGGTACACCAAACACCACCCCCCCACACTGAAGCTGGAGATGGCAGGAGCTCTTTGAGGGGAACAGCTGTGCTTGGCAAAGCTTGAGATTAAATTCCAAGGTACACAAACTTACCAGTCAGAAATCAGGGTAACGACACTAATAAGGCTCCTTCCTGCAGAAGCTCAAGAGCTCTTTGCTTTTGGTGGTGTTGGTAGCAACTGCATAGCACAAACACATCAGTAGCCCATCCACTTGTAAGACTCTGAGGTTATGCAACCGCCCAGATGATGGGAGTCCCTCTAAATTAACACGGAAGAGAATTTCATAATTGTCACATGTACAAGAACAATCCATGTTTCAGGCTACATCATCAGTAGCAAACATTTGATACTCTGACAGTTCCTGTGGAAAGGGGGGTCAAAGTGGTCAACAAGAACAGCAGTGACAACATGATGTAGTGGGGCATTATACCTGGTAGCATGAGATGGCAGATGTGATAAACCCAAGGGCCCCAGTGATACGAGGTGTGATGGTGCGAGGAGCTAGCTTGAGAAGTCCAGCAGCAACCAGTATGTCCAGTGAAGATTTTATCAGATTCAGTGTCCTCTCCCTTGAATTAATGAGGTTCTCCTTCTGCTGTTGCCTCTGTAGCAGATCATCAGCCAGTTCAGATGCTTTGGTTCATGAATTATCATAATTTTCAATTCAACTTCACCAGATAACAAAATACTTGTGACAACAACCTTGGCCACCAGATCAAGTGACCACCACAAGTACTACAAAAACAACTGCCCAGTTTGATGCATGATACAGCACCTCAACTGAAACAACACTCTTAATTCTTTACCTGGCAATTGACTTCAGAAAAATGACTGCAGATTGGGGCTGGGTGACTTCCATCTAAACCAACTTCTTGGCACAACTCTACCTACTGTGTCCAGAGCAACAACTACTATGGGGAGTTTTGCATTGCTGCATACCAGTTTTGCTTCTTCAATGCTGCCAGTACCCTCTGCTTTCTTGAGCTCAATTTCCACCTTCTTTGTTGAAGCAGCCAGGCGGCCTACCTCTGCTACCTGCAGAAGTAATTTGAAACATAAAGATTCCAGTGATTTGACTTGATATTCAAATTGGACTAACACATACACATGTTTCTTATGCAAATGACAGCATTACAATTTGCAGCAAACCCAAAGGGTCCCAACTTACCAACAGCAAAACAACAGAATTATGCAGGCTCATCACTCTGTAACACTTAATGCTTAGCATACCACAGCTGATTAGAGCATCTGTAGCAGTTGGCAATACAGATATGTACTAGGGTCCAACAGCATGATCCACCAAGTATTGAATGAAAGACCAAAAAAGTCATACGACACAAAAAGCTACCAATAGGGAAGGATCTGGAGTAACTGCTTTTCCTCAACATAAAGCTGCCACATTGTTGTGAGAAAGTACACACCTCAACAACAGAGGTACAGAACGTGCCAGCCATCCAGCAGAACAGTGAGATCCTAGATATAAGCTCCAAACGCTCCTCATTCTGGTAGATCAATCTCCAACTTATAAGCAACTCCATATTTGCACCATCATATTGAGAAATTGCTGATTTCAAGTGGTGTTAATGCAATTTTGAATCCATACCTTGTAGATTCCAGTTCTTCCAGCCCACACAATTTGATCAAGGAATAAGAATGTACCAACCAGTGCATTCTTTGCCTGCCAATCAAAACAAAGAGTAAGAATAAGATATTTTGACAGAGGTTCGGTGAGTTCAAAGAAAAGAATGGGAGCAAAATTTTCACTTGCCACTTGATCCACATTGTCACTTCAAACTACTGAGCACTTGCTGAGTGACAGAGTTTCCCAGAGATGGATTTTCCATGCTATCCAACAATGCACACAGAATGCAAGAAGGCTGCAGGCAGCAAGCAAGCATCATCCATGTCATATCAAGATCTCCATGTTCTCAAATAACAACTTTCTAATGAATGTCCAAACACTTACCTTGCCAAGAAGGACAATTGGTACAGGTGTTGCCTTTGGTGCTGGGGCAAGCAAGGCATTCAACTCGTTCAACGTCTGTCATTGCCCAGATCACCACTATCAGTATGTATCCATTCTTTCTGGCTCTCCTTATCTTCCTCATAAAACAACAGAAACATAACAAAGTACCCAGCCCATCAGGGTTTTCCAAAAGCCAAGACCACCCCAAGCCTATAGGTTCACAGCAGCTTTTCTGGACAATGGCTCACAAGAACAATCTTGAGACACATGCCACCACAGGGACTGCAGACAACCACAACATTCCCTTCTTTCAGAGGAAATATATCTTCATAACAATTGACAACCTCTCAATAATTATGCTTGAAGTTCACATGAACAGAAATCTTGGAGAACTGATAAAAAGGTATTCTCAGGGAAATAAAACCCAAGTCATAGAAGCAGTCATGTTACAACCCTTGTCAGCACCAGGTATTCTCTTCAAAGATGGGTTTGCTTGATGATAGATTTTTCCTAAGGCCTGGCTAAAATATACCAGACATCTGCAAGGCTTGGGGCACCAAAGGCTCTTCCAAATGAAGCAATGATATTCTAGGTAGTTTTACACATTGTTCCTGCAGGTATAACCCTTGCTCTCCATGATTCAAAAGAAGTCCACCAGACCAGACAACAACACTGGCAAAAGAAACAAACCTATCGATATCTGCAGTCCAAAGTAAAATTAGGGTAATGTCATGTGCATGGCTAAAGACCCATGTGATGGCCTTAAGGAAACCGAGAAATCAATCTTCACAGTTTTTCATGATATATATACAAACCCCTGATATCAAAGTAAATTGAGATTGACCACAATGTTGTCTGCCTTGGTTAAATCTGTGCAACATTTGCAAGATAATTTGCTGTACCCAACCAGAGAAAATGAACAAACAATTTTTTGTTTTTGCTTCACAGGGCAATTCTATGACAGTGACAAGGAAAGCAGGAAGAGCTCAGGCATACAGGAAACTCTTAGTAAGCAGCCTACTGGGAAAATGAGATCATAAAAACCATAAAAACCTCTAGTCTTGGTCTCTTCTGCAAAAAAAACAATCTGAGTTCCAGGCATGCTAGAAAGACCCTAGTTGCACAGCTTGCTCTGAGTGTCATTGCTATACCCCTAAATTCCTTGCATAGCACTCAATTTTGGAACACGAAAAACATTCCAGATTCCTTATGAACTTTCTTTCGACATAAACATGGCGTTTAGTGGATTGTGCCTTCAGACCTAAAGAAATCAGGTCAAGAAACTGAGGAGTAAAACTCCTCCGTGTCGTCATGTACAAATCAATTCTCGCCAACCGGTTCTTCTCTCCCCAGTGCTGCTGAAAGGGGACACTTTGTGCTACAAGACGATGGAAAATAGCGCAAAACGGATACTAATTGCTACTGGCAAAAGGGAAGCAATCGGTGAAAACCTGGAGGATCAGAAATGGCAAAGGTTTTAGGTGACACGCGGAGATGACGCCGACATGCACTTTTTTGACTGACCTTTGCGAGACGAAAGACTTTGCGAGCCAAGCTTGTACTCTTGTCAACCTGTGCTGCGACGCCGGGTTCACCATTGCTTATGAACTTGGATCCGTACTGAATGGCACGGCAGATCTTGTCCCTCGTCTCCGCCTTGTTCAGGTACATGACCAGGAAGGCGAGCTCCGCTCTCGTGATATCCAAGGACGCCATCTCTTCCAGCAACAGGATTCCGATCTTCTTCAAAAGGATCCGATTTCCCTGAAATACGAAGACACTCTGACAAAAGAGAAGAGGGGGAAAGAAAGAGAGAAGACAGGCAGTCCAAAAAACACGAAACACGAGGGGGAAAAAAAAACAGAAGAAATTCTCAAAATGGACAGAAGAGTAGGGAGATCAAATCTCTTTGATCACCGAGCGATCAGATGCGAAGAAAAAAAATGCAGAGCGACGATGTTCCCCGCGCGTCTCCCTCCCTCTCTCTCTCTCTCTCTCTCCCATTCACCACCGTTGTCACTACTTCCTTCTCCTTCGTCGCGCTCGGAAACGACGATATGGACGGTTGAGCTAGATACAGGCTCTTGATCGGACGGTCCCCATGCCTCCTCACAGTAGGTCTCTGTTCCGTTTGCTTCTCCGTTCCGCAAAGATGAACAAGATTGACGGCTGCGATGGATGGATCTAATCCCGGTCGACGACTGAACTCTGTCATCAGAGTCCGGACAGAACTTCCCATTGGTTTTTGCTCTGGACCGCTGAATGGAGTCTCTGTCCGCTGGCTTTGCAGCGGTGGCGCGACTACCGTGCCGGCGATCAGTAGTCATTATTAATTACCGGCGGCTATTACGGACAAGCATATGAACCTCGTGGTTAATTCATTAAACCGAAGGTCTTGGTCTCAACTGGTCGTTATCAGGCGGTGGGGCCGGATCCTCGTTTTATCCGCGGTGTTTTTCTTTATTTTGGGGCGGGCGGTGGGGGAGGGTTGTGGGGCAGGGAAAAAAAAAGAAGAAAAAAGTAATCAATCCCCCTCTTTTAATAATACCCCTCCCCCTCGCCCCTTTTTTATTTCCTTAATAAGTTTTCCAATAGTTCACCATTATTTGTGTCAATCTTAAATTTGATTTAACTCTATAACATGGACATGAAAAAGGCACAATTAATATTTTATGATGATGTATCAAAA
>Ga0116229_10010276_pt1 | contig 14073 bp, 10 predicted proteins | sample S1TSphgellanicum_3_FD_87313 | JGI IMG/M metagenome (GOLD analysis project Ga0116229, IMG submission 87313) | Host-associated microbial communities from peat moss isolated from Minnesota, USA - S1T2_Fc - Sphagnum magellanicum MG | ecosystem: Host-associated > Plants > Peat moss > Unclassified...
GCAACCTGCTGGTCTACGGTCTCGGGGGACTGGTGGTGCCGTTTGTCGGCATCAAGCTCATTGACCTTTTACTGGTCGCCGGGGGCCTGACATGAGCCCCGCCAGCACCCCGATCGCGGCGCCAGGCGCAGCTCCCGGCGCGGCCTCCCTGGCACCCGCGGTCGCGGCTGCGCCGCGCGACCTGCGCATGAACATCGTCACGCTGCTGCGGCCGGCGCTGTGCCTGCTGATCGCGCTCACGCTGCTCACCGGCGTGATCTACCCGCTGATCGTCACCGGCCTGGCCACCGCGTTCTTTCCGCACCAGGCGGGCGGCAGCCTGGTCGTGCGCGCCGGCGCGCTGCGCGGATCGGCGCTGATCGGGCAGAGCTTCAGCGACCCCGGACACTTCTGGGGGCGGCCGTCGGCCACCGCGCCGCAGCCGTACAACGGCCTGGCGTCGGGCGGCTCCAACCTGGGACCGGAGAACCCGGCGCTGCTCGATGCCGTGCGCGCCCGCCTCGCCGCCCTGCACGCCGCCGACCCGGACAACCACCTGCCCGTTCCGATCGACCTCGTGACGGCCTCGGCCAGCGGCCTCGATCCGGACATCAGCCCGGCGGCGGCGCACTACCAGGCCGCACGCGTGGCGCGCCAGCGCGGACTGACGCTGGCCCGCGTCGAGCAGCTGATCGACCGCAGCACGCAGGGACGCCAGTGGGGCGTGCTGGGCGCGGCGCGGGTGAACGTGCTGCAGCTCAACCTCGCGCTCGACGCCGGCGACGCAGCGCGATAGACCGGGCCCGCCGTCGTCCGCGCGGTGGCGTCGCGCGTGCCGTTCCAGGCGTATCGACCGTATCGACCGTAGCGACCGTACCAACGGCTGACGCGCTCATGCGTACGGCGTATCGGCTGGTTACATTCCATCCGGCCTTGCCTGTCGTCCGCGTGCGCCGGCGGGACGTTATCGGCTGCAGCACCCGGGCCTTGCATGCAAGAGCCGGGTGCAACGATGACTGCACCGCAAGCATCCCGACGATGGATAACCAAGAAACCCGACGAAAGGCAATCAAGATGACAAAACTCGCAAAAGGTCTCCTTCCGCTGGCGCTGCTCGGCCTGCTGCCGTTCACGGCGATGGCGCAGCAGCTGCCCGGCAAGCACCCGGGCTACCTGCATTCGCTCAGCGACCTGCGCGCCGCGCGCTGGTTCCTGTATCACCAACCGGGCGACTCCAAGGTCTCGGGCGACGAGGACGTCGGCATCAACGAGATCGATGCGGCCATCGGCGAGATCAAGAAGGCCTCGATCGATGACGGCAAGGATCTGGGCGACCATCCGTCCGTCGACATCAAGGAACACGGCAGCCGCCTGCTCAAGGCGATCGAGACCCTGAAGAAGGCCCATGCCGACATCGACGGCGAGGAAGACAATCCCGAAAGCCGCGGCCTGCGCCATCGCGCGCTGGAGCACGTCGACCGCGCGATCAAGGCGGCCGAGCACGCGCACGCGGCGTGGCTGCGCGAAATCAAGAAGTAAGACGCGAGGCGCCATCCGCGCCTGGCCGAGGTACCGGTCGGCACGCCGCCGGGTACCTCGGCGCGTGCCGCATCGCCAGCGAGCATGCGTGCCGCGCATAGCCGGGTAAACTCGGTGCGTGCGCAAGCTACCGCATCCACCATCCCCCGCGCAGCCGTCGTCACGGCAATCTCGAATCTGCGCCCCGGCGGCAGCGCGTGCAGCAGCGCGTGAGGTGCCGCGTACAGCGTCGGGTACAGCGTCGCGTGCAGCGGCGCCTGCATCGGCTCCCGCAGTCGATCCCGCCTCGTCCTGCGGCGCGCGCCTGGACAGCGTCGACGTCGCCCGCGGGCTGTCGATCGTGCAGATGATCGCCTACCACCTGTGCTACGACCTCAACTATTTTTCCTGGATCCGCGTGGCCTTCACGCACGATGTGGCCTGGATCGCCTGGCGTACGGCGATCGTCGCGCAGTTCCTGTTCCTGGTCGGCGTATCGATGATGCTGCGCCCCGGCACGGGGCGGGTCGCCCCCAGCGCAGGCGGCGGCGCGCAAGGCGGCTCGGCGCGCCGGCGGTTCTGGCGCCGCTGGGGCCAGATCGCCGGGTGCTCGGCGCTGGTCTCGCTGGCCAGCTACCAGCTTTTCGGTCCGCGCTTCATCTGGTTCGGCGTGCTGCACTTCGTCGCGCTGGCGCAGTTGCTGCTGCCGCCGCTGGCGCGTCGCGCCAGCGGGCTGCTGGCGCTGCTGGGGGCGCTGATCGTCCTGGCCGGCCTCGAACTGCATCTGGCCGCGATGGATGCCAACACGCTGAGCTGGATCGGCTTTGCCGCGCATAAGCCGCAGACGGAGGATTTCGTCCCGGTGTTTCCCTGGCTGGGCGTGGTGCTGCTGGGCATGGCCGCGGCCGGCGCGTGGCAGCGCAGCGCGGGGCCCTGGGCGCGGGCGCTGCGCCGGCCGCTGGTCGGTGCGTGGCGCGTGCCGGCGTGGCTGGGGCGCTGGCCCCTCACCGTCTACATGCTGCACCAGCCCCTGCTGTTCGGCGCGCTCGACCTGGTGGCCATGCTGCGCCAGGGCAGCGTGTAGGATCGCGGCGTCCAGCAGCGTCCCCCGTCCCGGGGTGCGCCCCGTACAAGGCCCAGCGCATGTCCATCCGATCCCGCCTCGATGCCGCGACCCGGACGGCAGCCCTGCTGGGCCTGCTCGCCACCGGCCTCGTCATCGCCGGCCCTGCTGCCGCCCGTGGCGGCGCCCAGGAGACGCCGCCGGCTGCCGCGGCACCGGCCGAGGCGACCGACGAAGTGCGCAAGCTCGAGCAGAAAGCCGACGCCGCGGTGAGCCAGCAGCCCGGACTCTCCAAGGCCGACGCGCTGCAGCGCGAGGCGGTCCAGGAGACCTCGTCCATGCTCGCCGGCAAGACCGGCAGCGACCGGGTCGCGTTCGCCGCCAGCGTGTACTTCGGCTTCTGGTCCGTGAACATGCGCACCCGGGCCGACTACTGCGCCGAGCAGGGCGTGGGCATCTCGGCCTTCTCGTCGGCCTTCGAGCAGCTGCAGCAGGACATCACGGCCAAGGCGCGCACGCTCTATCCGGCCGCCGGCATCGACGAGACGGCCGCCTACGCGGAACTGGAGCCGCAGTTCCGCAAGCTGACCGACATCGACATGCAGGGGCTGGCCAAGACGCGCGGGCTGTCGACGATGCGCGAGGCCTGCCAGTACCTGCAGGACCACGGCGCGGAGATCGCGCACCGCATGGTCTTCGCCCGCAGCAAGCCGGACGTCTACGATGTGCTGATGAAGGCGCCGTAGGAGCCTGCAGATAGTGACTCCCTCTCCCGCTTGCAGGAGATCCGCCACAAGGTGACCCCCTCTCCCGCTTGCGGGAGAGCCGCCACAAGGTGACCCCCTCTCCCGCAAGCGGGAGAACCGCCACAAAGTGACCCCCTCTCCCGCTTGCGGGAGAGGGTGGGGGAGAGGGCGTGCGCATTGGCAATCAGTCCCAGAGCCGGCACCCTCACCCTACCCTCTCCCGCAAGCGGGAGAGGGGATGCATCAGGGCGTGCGCGCTGGCGATCGACCACAGCAAGCACCCTCACCCTACCCTCTCCCGCAAGCGGGAGAGGGGATGCATTCAGCTCACGCGTCGGCGCCCTGCGCGCGTATCGGTATCGACGCCGCGCCACCCATGCGCTGGAAGCATTCGGGTTGCAGCGTGACGTGCTCGATCGCGTAGTCGTTGCGCAGCATCTGGCGCGCCTGCAGCAGTATCGCGGGCCAGCGCTCGATGCGATCGATCAGCAGGTGGGCCGACGCCGCCTCGTGCCCGGGCACCATCGCCCAGACGTGCAGATCGTGCACCGACACCACGCCCGGGATCGACGCCAGGGCCTTGCCGACGCTGGTGTAGTCGACGCCCGCCGGCACGCTGTCGAGCAGCACCAGCGTCGATTCGCGCAGCACGCCGATCGTCGAGCGCAGGATCAGGCCGCTCACCAGCATCGACAGCAGCGGGTCGACGACGTAGTAGCCCGTGAACAGGATGATCAGGCCTGCGATCATCGCCGCCACCGAACCCAGCAGGTCACCCAGCACGTGCAGCAGCGCCGCGCGGATGTTCAGGTTGGCGCGGTCGCGCGACAGCATCCAGGCCACCGCCAGGTTGACCACCACGCCGCCGCTGCCGATCGCGAAGACCGCGCCGCCGTTCACGACCACCGGGTGGGCCACGCGGTCGATGCCCTCGACGACCAGCCAGGCGACCACCGCCAGCAGGGCGAGCGAATTGACGAAGGCGGCGATCACCTCCGCGCGCGCCAGCCCATAGGAGTGGCGCGCCGAGACCGGCCGCTGGGCGACGATGTTGGCCGCCAGCGAGAAGCCGAGCGCCGCCGCGTCGGTCAGCATGTGACCGGCGTCGGCCAGCAGGGCCAGCGAGCCCGACCACAGGCCGCCGAAGAATTCGACCAGCGCGAAGAGGCCGATGACGATCAGTGCGGCGATCAGCGCCCGGGTGGCGCCGGGCCCTGCCACGTGGCGGTGGGGATCGTCGCCGTGGGAGTGGCTGCTGAACGGTCCATGGTGGTGGCCGTGGTGTCCATCGCGCTCCCGCGCCCGGCCGGCCTTGGCCGGCGCCGCATGCCCGCGCAACAGCACCGCATCGGCGGCGCGGGCGTGCGCCACCGGTGCGCCACCGCCGCCCGGATGATCGTTTCCGTGGCCGTGGCCGTGGTCGTGGTCGTGATCATGCCCGTGCGCATCGCCGTGGTCATGCCCCTGATCGTGACCATGCCCGTGGTCGTGATCATGGCCGTGATCATGGCCGTGATTCACGAGGCCGCCGCGAGGAATTCGACCGGGCACCCGGTCTTCGTGCGTACCTCGTCGGCCGTGACGCCGGGGGCCAGTTCGCAGGCCCGCAGGCCCTGGGGCGCGATATCGAAAACCCCCAGGTCGGTGATGATGCGGTTGACCACGCCGACGCCGGTGAGCGGCAGCGTGCACTCCTGCAGGATCTTGTGCTCGCCGTTGCGCGCGCAATGCTCCATGAGCACGATCACGCGCGCGACGCCCGCCACGAGGTCCATCGCCCCGCCCATGCCCTTGACCAGCTTGCCCGGGATCATCCAGTTGGCCAGGTCGCCGCGCTCGCTCACCTGCATCGCACCCAGGATGGCCAGGTCGATGTGGCCGCCGCGGATCATCGCGAACGAGTCGGCGCTGCTGAAGTAGCTCGACCCGGGCAAGGCCGTGACGAGCTGCTTGCCCGCATTGATGAGGTCCGCGTCGACCTCGTCCTCGGTGGGGAACGGGCCGATCCCGAGCAGGCCGTTCTCCGACTGGAGCATGACGTCGACGCCGGCCGGGATGTAGTTGGCCACGAGGGTCGGCATGCCGATGCCCAGGTTGACGTAGTAGCCGTCGCGCAATTCGCGCGCGGCACATTGAGCCATCTGCTCGCGGGTCCAGGCCATGGGGCTTCCTTTGCTCGGGGCGCTGCGCTGCGGGTTCAGGCCGCGCGCACGGTACGCTGCTCGATGCGTTTCTCGGGATGGGCGTTGACCACCAGCCGCTGCACGAAGATGCCCGGCGTGTGGATGTGGTCGGGGTCGAGCATGCCGTCCTCGACGAGCTCCTCGACCTCGGCCACGGTCACGCGGCCGCACATGGCGACGACGGGGTTGAAGTTGCGCGCCGTCTTGCGGTAGACGAGATTGCCCTGGCGATCGGCCTTCCAGGCCTTGACCAGGGCCACGTCGGCGCGCAGCGACGGCTCGAGCACGTAGCGCTTGCCGTCGAATTCGCGCACCTCCTTGCCCTGCGCCACCAGCGTGCCGACGCCGGTGGGCGTGAAGAAGGCCGGGATGCCGGATCCGCCGGCGCGCATCTTCTCGGCCAGCGTGCCCTGGGGCGTGAACTCGAGCTCGAGTTCGCCGGCCAGGTACTGACGCTCGAACTCCTTGTTCTCGCCCACGTAGGAAGCGATCATCTTGCGCACCTGGCGCGTCTGCAGCAGCAGGCCCAGCCCGAAGCCGTCGACGCCCGCGTTGTTGCTGATGCAGGTGAGCTGGCGCACGCCGCTGTCGCGCACCGCGGCGATCAGGCTCTCGGGGATGCCGCACAGCCCGAAGCCGCCCACCGCGAGGGTCTGGCCGTCCTGGATGACGCCGTCGAGCGCGCTGCGCGCGGTCGGATGCAGTTTGTTCATGGGCTCTCCGGCAATCGCAGGCCCCGATTCTAGGCAATCCGCGCGGCGCGTGCCGGCGCCGCTGGTCGGCCGTCCGGGCCCGGACCCTGGCGGCGTACCGGCTGCTGCTCGCGCGCAGGCCCTAGAATCGCGGTCTTTGCCCGATGCCGCGCACCCGGAGAAGTTGCCCCCATGAGTTCGGTCGAACGTGAAGCAATGGAGTACGACGTCGTGGTCGTCGGCGGCGGCCCGGCGGGACTGTCAGCGGCGATCCGCATCAAGCAACAGGCGGCCCGGTCGGGCACCGAGGTGTCGGTCTGCGTGCTGGAAAAGGGCGCCGAGCTCGGTGCGCACACGCTCTCGGGCGCGGTGGTCGATCCGCGCGCGTTCGATGAACTGCTGCCCGACTGGCGCGCGCTCGGCGCCCCGCTCGACACGCCGGTGCAGGAGGACCGCTTTCTGTTCCTCACGGCCACGGGGTCGCGGCGCACGCCCGCCTGGATGCTGCCGCGCTGTTTCACCAACCACGGCAACTACATCGTCAGCCTGGGCAACGTGGTGCGTTGGCTCGGCAGCCAGGCCGAGGCCCTGGGGGTCGAGGTCTTCGCCGGTTTTGCCGCCGCCGAGATCCTCTATGACGCCGATGGCCGCGTGGTGGGTGTCGCCACCGGCAACCAGGGGGTCGGGCGCGATGGGGTGCCCACGGCCAGCTTCCAGCCCGGCGTGGAGCTGCGCGGCAAGTACACCCTGTTTGCCGAAGGGTCGCGCGGCCACCTGGGGCGCCAGTTGATCGAGCGCTTCGACCTGGCGCGCGGCCGCGATCCGCAGAGCTACGCGATCGGCATCAAGGAGCTGTGGGATATCGATCCGTCCCGGCATCAGCCCGGACTGGTCGTGCACAGCGCCGGCTGGCCGCTGGACCGCCACACGTACGGCGGTTCGTTCCTCTACCACGCCGCGAACCACCAGGTGAGCGTGGGCTTCGTCGTCGGACTGGGATACGGCAATCCGTACCTGTCACCGTTCGAGGAGTTCCAGCGCCTCAAGACCCACCCCGCCTTCCGTGCCTTCCTCGACGGCGGCAAGCGCGTGGCCTACGGCGCGCGCGCGATCACGGCCGGCGGCCCGCAGTCGCTGCCCCGGCTGGTCTTCCCCGGCGGCGCACTGATCGGCTGCGAGGCCGGATTCCTCAACGCGGCGCGCATCAAGGGCACGCATGGCGCGCTGGTCTCCGGCATGCTGGCCGGCGCGGCCGCGGCCCAGGCGGTCGCCGACGGGCGCAGCGGCGACGAACTGCGCGCCTACCCGGAGGCGATCGAACGCAGCTGGCTCTGGGACGACCTGCACGTCACGCGCAACTTCAAGCCCTGGATGGACCAGGGCCTCGTGCTGGGCACCCTGATGTTCGGCATCGACCAGGTGCTGCTGCGCGGGCGCGCGCCCTGGACGCTGCACCGCTCCACGCCCGACCACGCCAAGCTCCAGGCCGCCGACCGGTGCACGCCGATCGACTACCCCAAGCCCGACGGGCGCCTGAGCTTCGACCGCCTGTCATCGGTGTTCCTGTCCAACACCAATCACGAGGAGAACCAGCCGGTCCACCTGACGCTCAAGGACGACGCGGTGCCGGTGCAGATCAACCTGGCGCGCTATGCCGGACCGGAAGCTCGCTACTGCCCCGCCGGCGTCTACGAGTTCGTGCGCGCCGCCGACGGCAGCGAGCACCTGCAGATCAACGCGCAGAACTGCGTCCACTGCAAGACCTGCGACATCAAGGATCCGACCCAGAACATCGTCTGGGTCGTTCCCGAGGGCGGCGGGGGCCCGCGCTACCCCAACATGTGACGCGGGCCGCGCGCTGCGGCCCGCTCGGATTGGCTCAGCTCAGGGCCACGCCTTTACCAGGTTGGCCACGTTCACGCTGCCCAGGCCGGTCGCGAAGTCCCATCCCGCGGTCGTCGGATAGGCAACTTCCAGCTTGTAGTCGGACGTGGACAGCACTCCGTAGTCGGCTGCCGTCGAACCGTAGCAGTTGGCCGTGCCGTAGCAGGGCACGTCGTTGTTGCCGGCGGTGACGTCGTGGAAGATGCACGATGACGAGCCGCCGGTGCCCAGCGACGAATTGCACGCCTTGATCCCGCCGGCGCTGCTGTATTCGGCCTTGGCCAGCTTGTACAGCGTCGGGTTGGGGTTGCCCTGGCGCCCGCCGGCCTTCTGGTCGATCAAGGCCTGGATGCTGGCGAACTGCGGCGCCGTGAACGAGGTGCCGCCGGCGCTGTTGTACAGAACATCGACGGGAACCGAGTAGTCGCAGGGCGAGCCGCCCTGGTTGGCATCGGACATGCAAAAGACGATCGCATGCGACCAGAAGCCGTTGGAGGCGAACAGCGAGACGTCGGGCAGATCGCGCTTGCCGTCGTTGGGCACCCCGCTCACGCCGCGCTGCCAGGACGGCTTGGCGTAGACGAAGCTCGGCGCCCCGCTGCCGCCGACGATATCCAGGAAGCCGGCACCGGTCGCGCTGTTGCAGAAGGCCAGGCCGCTGGTGTAGCCGATGTAGGTGTAGAGCACGCTGCTGGCGCAGGAGTCGTTCCAGGGCATCTCGGGGATGTACGACTTGGCCGATCCCAGGAACCAGGTGTCGGTGTTGCTCCAATACGTGCTGTTGGTGCCCTCGGCGGTGTCGAGGAAGTCGGTACCGCCGGTGGCGACGTTGTACGGGGTCGAGGCCAGGCCGTTGGCCGCGATGCCCCCGACCGCATAGGCGGCGGTATCGAAGTCGTCGCACCCGGCCGCCGCGTTGTCGCCGGCGGCGACGAACACCGACACGCCCTCGACGGCGGCCTGTTGCCACAGGGCCTCGACGAAGCCGTTGCCGCTGGGACCCGGGCCGATGGAGGCCTCGCACTGCAGGTAGCTCAGGCTCATGATGTCCGGCGGTGTCGCGGTATCGAGCAGGTTCTGCGCGGCGATGAACGCGCCGAAATTCGTCGCCGTGTCGGCGCACGAGGCCAGCAGCACGTGCGCGTCCGGCGCGACGCCGCCGCCCCACTCGGCGTCCAGCGCGGCTTCGCCCTCGGCCCCGTTGAGCCCCGGGTCGCTGCATCCGGTGCCGGGGTGGACGATCTCGAAGGTGCCCGAGAACAGCGACAGGCCGAAGGCCTTGCGGAAGCTGGCCACGTCGGCCGGGTTGATGTCGGTGTCCTCCAGCGGCACCACGGTGATCCCCTTGCCGGTGATGGGCGTGGGCAGTTTCAGCAGCGGCCAAGTGTTGTAGATCGTCGCGAAGTCCGCCGGACCCTCGTCATACTGCGGGGCGTTGGCGAAGCCGCCCGGGCAGCCGGTGCACGGAAAGGTGAAGGCGGAGTGGCGCTTGAGCAGCGGCTTGGGCATGAAATCGTGCAGCGAGACCACGCCGACCAGCACCGGCGCCAGCGCCGCGGGGATCTGCGGAACGCTGGCGTTGGCGATGTGGCGCACGCCCTTGACGTCGTAATAATGGATCTCGGTGTGAAAGGCCTCGCGCACCTGGGCCGCCGTTCCCGAGACATCGATGGTCAGCCCGCTCTTGTGGACGAGGTTGACCTTGAGACCGTGGCCACCCAGCCACGCGACGACCGTGCCCACGTCGGCCTGGGACGGGCCGAAGCTCGTGCCCAGCGCATCGGCCGTGAGCCACTGGTGGTAGCTCGCATCGGCGGGGTCCTGGATCCGCTCGAGCAAGGCATCGAGGGCCTTTTCCTGCTCGGGGCCGCGCCGCAACTGGACGTACATGTGCTCCAGCGCCATATCGTCGGGGACGGCCCCCTTGTCGTACCTGGCCTGCGCCAGCGGGTGGACGCCCGCGGCGACCGCCACCAGCCTGGTCTCGTCGATGCCGTCGACGATGCGTGCCGCCGCCGTCGGCGAACCCGCCTGCACGGCCAGCGCCCATCCGGGCAGGCAGATCACGGCCAGGCACGCCGATAGCGCGAGCGCCCAGGTTCGGCGGTGGCTGGCGCGCCGGGGAAACGATCGACTCTGCTGCGATGACGCAAGACACGAGCAAGCACCGCCTGGCTTCATTGTCACTCTCCCGATGAATGTTTTCTGAGAAGGAATTGAGACGAGACGTACTCCTTTTCGCCGCCGCGGGCGAGATAGCGCGATCAAGTTACTCTCATGGGCATTGAGATTCAATGACAACCACGGCGCAAGTAGTTGCTAATCGATGCGGGGCCACCCGCGCCGTGCGCCGCCCTCGGTGGCGATGGCGGGTGCGAGGCTCCCGGACGGCGCGTTGCACCCCCAGGATCCGGCGCAATGCGTGACGCGCGGCGCCCGACGGCGCGCGCTGCCGTGGTGCAGCGCGGAACGGCACGGTGCAGCATGCGCATGAAAACGAGGCATCCCGGGCGGCGGTCGGCGCGAATCGCGCTTATGGTTGCCGCGATGGAACCACATCGCGCGGAAAGTCGCGGTCGACTGGATCCCTTGCGACGCAGCGAGCGGCGTTACATTTCCGCTGTCCGCCGAAGCAGGTCCGCCGATCACGGCGAGCGCAAGGCCGCGGCGCGCGGGCGAGCACGACGACCATGCAAGCGATGACGCCACCGATGACGCCACCGATGACACCACCGATGACGACGAGGATGCCCCGGTGAAGACCCGCCGATGGACTGCGACGGACCGTGCGCTGGGCATGGACCGCCCGATAACCCGGCGCGACCTCCTCCACGGCATGGCGCTGGGCGGCATCGGCGCATGGACCGCCGCAGCGTTTCCCGGGGCCGCGCTGGCGCTGGGGGACGCCGCGGCCCCGGCAGGCGCTGCACCCGCGGACGGCTATCCGCCCCTGTGGACGGGCATGCGCGGCTCGGCCGCCGGCACCTTCGAGAACGCGCACGCGCTGCGCGACGGCAAGTCCTGGGACGATGCGCAGGACGTCGACGAGCAGTACGACCTGATCGTCGTCGGCGCCGGCATCAGCGGCCTGGCGGCGGCGTATTTCTTCCGCGCGCGCACCGGGCCCGGCGCGCGCATCCTGCTGCTGGACAACCACGACGACTTCGGCGGCCACGCCCGGCGCAACGAGTTCCACCTGGGCGATCGCCTGCACCTGATGAACGGCGGCACGCTGATGATCGACAGCCCGCGGCCCTACTCGCCCGTGGCCGACGGCCTGCTGCGCAGCCTGGGCGTGGACGTCGACGCCCTGATCAAGAAGAAGGGCCTGCCGGAGCTCTTCGACGACCTGGGTTCGAGCCGCGGGGTCTTCTTCGATCGCGAGACTTTCGGCCGCGATCATCTCGTCGCCGGGCGCGGCGGCAAATCCTGGTTCCATTTCCTGCAGGACGCGCCGCTGGTGCCACAGGCGCGCGCCGACGTGCTGCGCATCGAGGAGGGCGAGGTCGACTACCTGCCGACGCTGGGCTCGGCCGACAAGAAGCTGCTGCTGTCGCGCATCAGCTACCTGGCCTACCTGCGCGACTACGCCAAGGTCCACGCACAGGTGCTGCAACTGTACGCGTCGCGCACCAAGGGCGAGTGGGGCGTGGGCATCGACGCGGTGTCGGCGCTGGACGCCTGGGGCATAGGCTCGAGCGGCTTCCAGGGGCTCAAGCTCGAGCCGGGCGAGATCTCCCGCATGGGCCCCACGCCGGCGGGTTATGCCAGCACCGGCGGGTCCTACCGGCTGCACTTTCCGGACGGCAACGCCACCATCGCGCGCCTGCTGGTGCGCTCGTTGATCCCCGCAGTGGCCCCGGCCGGGAACGTGGAGTCCCTGGTGACCGCGCGTTTCGACTACGGTCAGCTCGACCGGCCCGGCTCCCCGGTGCGCCTGCGCCTGCTGAGCACCGCCGTGCGCGCGCGCAACGTGGCGGCGCAGGGCGCGCAGCCGGCGCGGGCCGAGCTCACCTACGTGCGCGAGGGCCGCGCCTATCGCGTGCGCGCGCCCCATGCCGTGCTCGCCTGCTACAACATGATCATCCCCTACCTGTGCCCGGAACTGCCCGACGGCCAGAAGCAGGCCCTGCACGATCTCGTCAAGACGCCGCTGGTCTACACCAGCGTCGCGCTGCGCAATGCGCGGGCCTTCCACAAGCTCGGGATCACGCGGGTCGAGGCGCCGGGCTGCTACCACACCGGGCTGTTCCTCAACCCCACGATGGACATCGGCAGCTACCACGGGCCGCGCTCGCCCGACGAGCCCACGCTGGTGGAGATGCACCGCACGCCCTGCAAGGCCGGCCTGCCCGAGAAGGACCAGAACCGCGCCGGGCGCGCCGAGCTGCTGGCCACGAGCTTCGAGACCTTCGAGCGCAACATCCGCGACCAGCTCGGACGCATGCTCGCCGGCGGCGGTTTCGATCCGGCCCGCGACATCACCGCGATCACCGTCAACCGCTGGCCGCACGGCTACGCACCCGAATACAACCCGCTGTTCGAACCCGACGTGCCCGATGCGCAGCGCGCGCATGTGCTGGGCCGGGCGCCGTTCGGCCGCTTCACGATCGCCAACTCCGACTCGGGCGGCGCCGCGTACACCGACGTGGCGATCGACCAGGCGCATCGCGCGGTCGGCGAACTGCTCGCAACCGGCTGATGCGGGCTCGGCACTGGCGCGAATGCGGGGCGTTCACGGCCGAGCGCGGCGGCGTTGAGTCCACGGTGTTGCGCCCGCACCACGCGCTTCCGGTTAGCAGTTGCAGCAATGCGGGTTCAAGTCAAACTACAAAAAACGGCAGGCATTACTGCCAAACAGGTGACGGAGAGGAAATGATGAAGTCTCGATCGGCGAAAAATCGCTACGCACGTCTGCGCACCCGGGTTTCTCACGCTGGACTGGCAAGCCTGCTTGCCGCCTTGATGACGGCCGGCCCGGCCCTGGCACAGACCGCGCCGGCGCCCGCACCCGCGGCCGACGCGGCCACGGCCGCGCCCACGCCGGTGCCCGCGGAGGCGCCGCCCCCCCCGCCGCCCGACGCCGCCGACCAGGGCACGCTGCAGGAGATCGTCATCACCGCCACGCGCCACCAGGAAGCGATGAGCAAGGTCCCGGTCAGCGTCAGCGCGTTTTCGCAGGAAACGCTGGACCTGAAGGGGGTCAAGGACTTCACCGACGTCGCGCGCTACACGCCGGGCGTCACCATCGACACGAACGGCACGAACTCCATCTCGATCCGGGGCATCTCGTCCTCCGGCGGCTCGGGAACCACCGGCATCTACATCGACGACACCCCGATCCAGATGCGCGCACTGGGCTTCAATGCCGATGACACGCTGCCCAAGACCTTCGACCTGGACCGCATCGAGGTGCTGCGCGGTCCCCAGGGCACGCTGTTCGGCGCCGGTTCCGAAGGCGGTACCGTTCGCTACATCCTGGCGGCGCCCAACATGCACGAAGCCAGCATGTATTCGCGCAGCGAAATCTCCACCACCCAGGGCGGCGGGCCCAGCTACGAAGCCGGCATCGCCGGCGGCGCGCCGATCGTCGACGGCAGCCTGGGCTTTCGCGCCAGCATCTGGTATCGCCACGACGGCGGCTGGATCGACCGCATCAACCCGTTCAACCTGGACACCGTGCAGAAGCACTCGAACTACGCCGACGACATCGTGATGCGCGTGGCGGCCAAGTGGGCGGTCAACGACAGCGTGACGGTCACGCCCTCGATCATCTACCAGGACCGCAACACCAACGACATCACCGCCTACTGGCCGATCTATTCCAACCCGTCGAGCAACACCTACAAGAACGCCGACCCGGACCAGCGCGCCGAGCCCGACCACTACTACCTGCCGGCGATCAAGATCGAGAGCGAGCTCTTCGGCGCCTCGCTGATCTCCAACACCTCGTACTACTCGCGCGGCGACCTGAGCGGCTACAACGGCACGGAATACAACCTGAGCTA
>Ga0116229_10010278_pt1 | contig 14071 bp, 9 predicted proteins | sample S1TSphgellanicum_3_FD_87313 | JGI IMG/M metagenome (GOLD analysis project Ga0116229, IMG submission 87313) | Host-associated microbial communities from peat moss isolated from Minnesota, USA - S1T2_Fc - Sphagnum magellanicum MG | ecosystem: Host-associated > Plants > Peat moss > Unclassified...
ATTCTCACTCAACATGATGTTATTCCATTCATCATGTTGATGTTGTTCCAAAGACACTTAGAATAGATGTTTGCCTTCTTATTATTCTTCCATTCATGCTACTCTTTCAGGTTCAACTTTTGCTCCACTTGCTCCACTCAGAATGTTGATGTTTCTTTTGCTATTAATTCTTTTTTTTTTTGTTTTGGAAGTTTGTAAAAATAAAGATTAATGTTTGAAGCAAAGGTTTTAAAATATTTAAATTTCACTTGTTTTTCTTCTTTCATTCGTTTCAAGTGTTGGCACACATTTACACATTGCATTCATCATGTTTACCGCTTATTTTCATGTTATGGTGTAACAACTATTCATTAAATGTTTACAAATCTATTGTAATATATGTTTCATATTTCATTAGTAATAACTATGATGGCTTTCAAACATTTATGTTTTCAATTATGATTTCAATTCATAAACTAGGATTTCTATGTGAGCAATTTCACAATAACTCTTGCCCTTTTGAAATATGGTAAGTTTTTTTAATTCACAATCCACAAAACTCAAATATGTGTATCTCTTTTTAAATGTGTTTGTTATCTCGTTATTATTTTTTTAATGGCATACATATCAATAAATCATCATTGTGCAAAGATGAAATCAACGTTGAACTTTTTAACTTTTTTTTCCATGTCTAGAATGTTCCAAACAAATGTTAACCATCATAATCAAGATAACCCATTTTTACTATACTTGATGCAAAATATTACAATCTCAAATCGTTAGTTTGTTTTACTTGAGATAAATATTGACATAACATAATCAATTAATTTCTTGCATCTTATATAGATATTGACATGTTCTTGCATATGCATTGAAGTTATAGGTCAAGGTAGCTACAATTTTAACACAAATTGAATTACCTATAGAAGGGTATTAAATTTTACAAAGAAAGAAAGACAATAATGCACAAGTTTTAATATTTTTGAAAAAACCTATTATCTCATATTGGAAAAATGGTTTGGAAGGAAATTGGATGAGTTTTTGGAGGTGATATATGGACTTATTGTTGGTGGTATGGAAATGTTGTTTTGCCTTGGCTACTTATGAATATCCTCTTCCTTTAGAAGGAAATCATTTATAAATAATTTTTCAATTTTTTTTATTACTCTTTTGAAGGTCTAAAGGTTCATACCATAAAAGCATGTTGGGATTTGTGGAATGCATTTAAAGGTTAGGTAAGTATTGTACATAACATCCCAAAAAAATTCTATAACCTTTACCTTCACCTCTTAAATTCAAAAACTTCACATAACCTCTTCTTTTTTATCTAGAAACACGTTATACATTTTTTTATTTTAAAGTTTTAAAAATCGTGAAAATTTATGGAATCACATGTTGTGGTTAGGTGGTTTTAATATTATTTGAATTGATATAAACTTATAAGTTTTTATTCAAAGGTGAACATAAAAGGGGGAAACAATGATAACAACAAAAAAGTAAACAAAAGTAATGGGGGGAAAGGACAAGGACTTGAATTATTCACTTATAAGTTCTACATCTAAATGACATAAAATTAACTCATAAGTCATTTTCAACCATTTATAACATATAGGATATAAAAAATGGTAAGGGGTGAGGTGTCTGCAATCTTTAGAAGTTGAAAGATAACAACTTAAAATTGCACATGCTTACATCTTTTGAAAATTTATTGAATCACATTATCTCAAGAAAGTGGTTAGGCCTAAAAGATAAAGGCCTCTCAAACCTTTCATACCTCATGAAGTATTAATATAAACATGTAAAAAATAGTTCATCTTGTTTGTGCAAACAATTGAAGATTTTTATGTTTAAGGTAAATAATCATTTCTCAAATGGGTGGGTGCACAAATGGGTGGACCAATTTGTCACAAAACCAAAGTCCCTATTTATTCAAAATCTTAATTAGATTTTGAAAATTACAACAAGTTTACATTGATTTTTCCCATATATTTTTCATGTCATTAATGTCTTGTCTAGAGTTTCTTGTTTAAGAAACATGTAAGCAAAAATACCATAAAAGACCTCTTCCTCCAATATGATATGGACTTATAAAAAATGCTCTTAATTAGCACACTCAAAAGTCCATAAATATAATCTTAAAATTCAATTATTTTATTTTTTTAACCTTTACCTTTCTTATTATGATATCTTATTAATTTCAAGTCCCTAACACACACCCCATTAATCAATGGACCGTATTATAATCCACATAAAAATGGTAGTCAAATGTGCAATCCATGAATTTTGAGTTCAAAAGTTCATGGCTTTTACAAATTTTAAAAATTTTGTAAAATGATATTGTGCATCGTGCAGATATTCAAGATAAGAGTTTTAAACGAAGTTCATTTTAATAAATTTCAAAATCTATAAAGCAACATGGGCATTGCAATAATAGCCACAAGGCAAAATTGGCTTATGTGACACCCAAATTGGTCCACCCATTTGTGCATGCACCCAAATGTCAATATCAATAGGTCTATTCATTCATTTGAATTACCTTTGAAACTACAAAACAATGTGAAAAAAATGAGCAAAACAAAAGATATGTATGCATTGGTGGGGTCAATAATGACAAAACGTTTTTGATATTTATGTCTAAAAGGTTTCAATTATTTTCAATGTACATGAATTGGATAAACTACGATTAAATGTGATAAGTTGTTAAACATGGATGTTTAAGATTCATGATGTTTGACAACATGATGTTAATGTTAACAAATAATTATGGGATACAGTTGGGAAATTTTTTAATATTATTTTTTGAAATTTTAAAAAAACGTCTTTCAAAAATTTCAACTGTTAATTTGTTTTACAATAATGTGAATTGGAGCATTGACAATTTGGGGTTAGAATTAAAATGGGAAAAACGATAATAACTAACATGATTCTAAGATTTTTTTTTAATGTATTTTTATTTGTATCATATTTTTGAATTTGTGATTATAAATTTGTAAACCATTACACCAATATCCAAATCAACGTTTTTTTCATTTTACATAAGTAAACAACTTAATGATTTTGTCAACCAACATTAAGAGCAATTTGCTCCTTGGGGTTTCATTCTAATGAAGTAAAAACTTGACCAATTTTTGTGTTTTGTGAATTTTATAATTGTAATGTTCCACATAAACTAACAAAAATATATAGACATGCATGGTTACATAAACAAACTCATGAAGTAAATAAATTGGCCATTTTGCTAAAGAAAAAATGCCACTTCATTGGAAACACAAGACAAGTTTGACTTCACATCTCCCCATGTTTTTTTCTTACAATGTATATAAGAAATGTGACTTTGACTTTGTCCCATATGCCTTGCCCCAAGTTCTAATCTTGCAACCTATATAAATAATCCAAAGGAGAAGATTACAATATATCGATTTTGGGATTCTCCAAAGCTTGATTAGTTTCTTTACAATGGGTTAATCACATATGCCCATCACAAAAGAAAAAAATTGAACTTTAAGGGTTCACACAACTAATTAATAAAATTCACAATATAAATAGATACCCTACATAATAAAAGTGTTTGAAATGTGAATTCACAATATAAAAAAATGGGTTATGTTAATTTGCAATAGGCCCATGAAAAACCTATGGACAAGACAATTGTCACCCCCTTAACAAATGGTGGGTCATTCTACTAAGCTCATTGCATTCTTGGTTTGGGGCTTATTCCATAGTACATAACACATAACTAAAGTCAAAATTTACATTCATACTATTGGGTCAACAAAGTACCAACCCAATTGTTATCCACTAAAGCTACATATTAGAGATTACGTGTGTTAACCCTACAAAACTTTATTTATAAACACACCGCAAATCTAGAAAATGTACAAAGGAAAAAATAAAATGAAAAAGATTAATTTATAGGACGTGAAGTTAACACAAACTAAATGTCAAAATCTCTCCGTCTCAGCAATTGACTGCTTGTAAAAGATCAATTATGGTGATGGGGGTTGTGTTTCGAAGGGGTGGAAGTTGGGAAGTATTTAGACCTATTGCTACTGCCCAATTTAAGATGGAAGATGCTTACATCTTTTGCAATGTAATTAAGATTTTTTGATGTAAAAAATAACCAAGATAAAAAAAAGGAGGGCCCTTTGGCCTTTTGAAGTTCCACATGGCATTGGCACAATCATGTAAGAACACATTAACTTGTTTGTTTAAACATCCAAACACCTCAATTATTAAAGGGAGGAATTGACTAGTGGGGTGTTGGTCGTGCTAACTCCTTTATTTGGCTTGAACTATTTCAAAGGGAGCAAATCTTCGGGTTGTGTAGGATCGACGAAATAAATCTGCTTGTGTTGGGTCGACAATGACAATGTCAACTACAATGCAAATTCCATCTTTGGTGAACACAATGTCGACTCATTAACGAAAGGAATGGAATGTGGTTGGAGGAAGCGCATGTAGTTATTTTTGTCCAACATGGAAATTGACATCTCATGAAATGATAGCAAAAGTGTCACGAACTGTAACATGGGTTCCCATGTGTTCATTGCCATGGGTGCAACATAAAAAGTGGACACCCGTAACATTGATGGGATGTGTGCACACACATTGAAGGATACCTACAATTGAAAGATGTGGTAGTCTAAATCGTGTTTGGAACATTGTGGAAAAATATGGGGAAGATAATCAAAAGGCTTGAAAGGTTGGTCGAGCTATAAACCAAGCAACTAGCCTTGGGGCTCGATGAATTATTCAAAAATAAGATGACACATGCGTGCTAGGGGTGATAGAAGATTGTAAGCCACCTTGAGGTGTTATTGGAAAGGGAAGGTGTTGTTGTCGGCTCGTGCTAAAGCTTCAAGAAGGAAGGGACACTGATTAACCATAAACCTAACAACTATGATGGAAGCTACAAAGGCCCAACTCCCTAAATAAGTTGTCGGGGCAATGGTGGCAATCAATATGAAACCAATGCCGTTGAAAGTTATTGGGAGAAAGGTTTGTTTACAAGTTAAAGGTCCTTTTGGGCTATCAAGGGATCTTAGACCCAAAAGGTGCATAAACATTTGAAGAGGGAGGAGTCAAAGGAAACAAGGGACTTTATGAAGGTGAAAGATGGAGGTGTATTGTAATAAAAACGATGGTTATTGCACGAAACAATGAGTTATAATTCCAAAGGCTATTTGAACATCACCCATTATAGGAAGAAGAAAAATATGTTAAACATCCTCTAACAAACATTTTTTTTGAAAGATGATGTGAAGAATGAGGTACCCAAATGGAACCCCCAAGATTTTAATTCTTCTTGATGGGGTGTTAAATAGGGATGGGGTGTCAAAGTCAAGTGATAAACCATAGGGGGACCATGTTGCACATTTTTTACGTTGGATAGAAAAACCTATTGCATGGAGTTCGATCTGGAAGTGTTCATATGTAGATGATACAATTGAAGGGGGCTTACGATGTGAATGTCATCTATAATAAATGAAAATAAACAAGAGGGGAATTGGCTAGTTGTAAAATTTAGAGCTTTAAAATGAACCAAAGTAAATTGTGCCTTCCTAAAGGATCACCTTGATGGGTTCCCATGGTAGATGGGATGACTGTGACCTCGCCTTCATGATTATGGTGATTATAAAACGTGGGAGACTCAAATGCATAAAATGCGTGAACAAGGGGAAGAATTGCATGATACCCCCACTTGCTACACGAAGTTTTTGAAATATGACTTTTTTTAACATCGAATTGAAAACGTTCACCACATCTAATTGAAAAACAACCTAGTCATGGTGAAGGTCCAAGGTGCACTTAATGCCATGGATTACAACTTCACATCCCCCTTTGGTTACAACTTCAAATTGGTGCGGGGAAAGATGTTGCAAAGGCATCACAAAATTGAAAGCATAAAACACGGCTTATGAATCAATACAACGTTTCCCCCACAACAATGGGGTGAACTCCATTTGAGGGCTTGGTCATGGCTAAAAGGTGGGTCACCCCAAGATATGTGCAATTTGATGTGGGAAAACAAAGTTGAAACAATCATAGGAATCCACTTGTAAATCTTCTAGGTGAAAACAATCTCTAAGGTGGTCAAAAACCATCCCATAAAGGGCCACTTACAGATAAATGCGGCATGTGTTAGAATGCCAACTTGAAAAAGTCAGATGAAAGTTTGAGGTATTGGTCTAATTCATAGTTTTTTAAGAAAAGCGGAAGGAAGCCATCTGATTCAAGATGTAAAGCGAAGAGAACTAAAGTGGTGTCAAAGGATGTGGGTGTAGGAGAAAATGGTGCCAAAGTGTAAACTACTTGAAAGTATTTTCTTGCACATCCAAATGCTAAATTGTGGAAAAGGCGTTTATGAGCTGGAAGATCATGTCGGGGAGGAGGCACTAAATTCAAACTTGCCACCAAAACTTGGGCCCATAAATAAATTCCCCTTGCAAGTTTTCCCAGTCACCTACTAAAAAATGTTTAAGTCAAATCTGCATTTCCCAATGCCCTATTACCTAGTCACGAAGGGGCAAAACAAAACACCATTAAGATAACAAAAGGAACAAATGTCAATCATCCACATCATCGGGGTCTTATGTTAACTTATCCAATGGAAAATACAATGTCACTTGTACATCATGCCGGAAAGCGATAAGGATGTAGTTATATAATCAAAGGCAATGAAAACTTAAATGGAAGGACTCGAGGTGGGTGGGAGCAAGGGAAGGTATTGAATTGAAATAGTCATAAGGGGTTTGGATTAGATGAATTGGATGTTTGACAATAACGTTGGTGATGGGCTAACCTTTGAATGGTAAATTGATGCCCACATGTGGGGAAAAGGTTTTGGGTGAAAATTATGAACATGTGGGGAAGAGGTTTTGGGTGAAGATTACAAACATGTTGGGGAAATGGGGTTAGGTTGGGGGGGGTTGATCATGATCAATTGTACAAGCTAATATAGTGGAAGGTGAAAAAAGTCTTGCTTGCGCATTATTAAGGGGGTTTTGTAAAGTGTCAAGTTGGGACCTTGCATTTGCATGAAGGGTTAAGGGATGGTAGGAGAATCTAGTAGGTGTTGCGTGATTTGTTATAATAATAGGGGGAGAAGTGTGGTTTGTGGTTTGCATAGGATGGTGGTGCATGAAAGGGCAAATGGGCGATTTGGGAACTATGAATTTCAATAAAACATGATGACCTAAGGGACATCTAGGTTTCCAACCACACGAAAACTAGGCGGGTCAAAATAAAAAAGGTAGAAAACAGTTTAAAGTTTTTTGGCTAGGGTGTTATGCTAATGCCAAACCTTAATTGCACCATAGTTTAAACACCATCATCATTATTGTACAAAGTTCAACAAAGTTCATACACCTTTATACCAAAATATCATAATCCCCATTCCTTGTCCCCTGTCATGTAGGACTTGAGACAAACAACTTTAGGAAAAAATTAAAAAAAATAAAAACCAAATAAAAAATAAAAACCACTTGAACGGATTGGCTACCCTCATAGAAAGACATTTGAAAAAAAACCCAGTCCATTATAGTGCCCATGCATTACTACACCACCACTACTACCACTCTTAGAGAACCAACTATACCAAAGTTACCGTCTCCTTTTTCCTAGAATTCTTTCAAGATAGTGGTGATAGCACCTTACAATGAAACCAAAAAGTTCAAAACCCAAAAAAAATCTCTTTATTATTTGCTGAATTTTGTTGCCCATAGAACAAAGGAAGAACCGCCAATGCCTACTACTATTCCAAAAAATGGTAGTATAAATGTTTTATTGCTCTCTAGTCCTTTCTTTTTAGTCCTTCCAACATGACCATGTGTGTCTCTATTTCTATAGTTGTAGCTCCCCTTGCCCTTGCTTGCAAAGAAACTAATTGGCATTGGTCCATGTTGTTGCCCTTACGAAAAATAAAATAAAATATTCTTTTCTAAATAAATTGTCAAATTTTGTGCGATAAGTTCATTGATTTTGTTGTTTCAATTTTAGAAGGCACTTTTAAAAAAAAATTAATTTAGCTTTTTATTTTCCTTACAATTTAACTCACTTGAATGTAATAAAATTTAAATCCATTTCATAAACTGTTTTAAAAAAAGATGGAAAAATATTACTTGAATGAATTAGATTGTTTTCATGTCACAAGAAATGTGAAATTTTTTCCATACATCCAAATTGCCATAGTACCTAAATGGCTTCAACGCAAATTATATTATTTTTAAAAAGTTAACATTTTGGAAAATTATGGACTATATATGTCAATTTTTTATTAAAAAAAGAAGTAAAAGGAAACTCTTGTGATGACCATAGATTGCATTTGAAACAATGTTAAATTGATGTTTAACCGTATTCAATTTTGGGCATATTAGTGCAAGATTTCGATGATGCATCACATTGGGGGCATACACCAATTGCATACTTATGAAATAAATTATGTTATAATTAGTAATATTTACATGCCAAAAATTACATAATTCAAAACCTAGCTACCAAACCAAATAGTCAAAAATAAATAGAATTTCAATAGTTAGGTTTCAAAACCATTCAATATTATGGAATCCAAATAGCTATCCCCTCCCCCTCTCTATCCCAACCACCCAAAAACCATTCCAAACATTATAAAAACAAATTAGGCTTTTGAAGTGCATAAAATGTTGCCTCATTGGTTTAATATAATTTATATTTGTACAATGGCAAGGGTATAAACTATGGGTGAATATATTTGGAGGGCTCATTCAACCTAATTTCAAAAAAAATCCATAGTCCAAAATTAGGATCCTTGCTGTAACTTTCAAGTTTTTTGGTGGGGTGCCTACCAATTTCCAAATTACAATGGTCTTTTCTACACTAATATTTGGATTCCATTCTACACGACATGAGGAGCAATAAATTGATGAAAAAAATGAATTTATTTTATGAAAATTAAGTTCCATTCAAATGAAAATGTTCAATGACATTGCATGCAACTTGAATTTATTGAATTCAAATTTTTAAATTTGAATTCAAATTCTTATAGATAAATTGAATTTAATTAGATCTTTATGGTGTCGAATGTGAATAGTCTAGATTGTGTGTGTGAAAATACATAAACACATTCTACAAGTCTTAACCTAAATTCTTATATTGTATACATGCCATCATAAATCCTTTGCAATGTACTTTATAATAATAATTAAGAACATGGTTGAAGAATGATGACAAAGAAGAAACTTTCACGAGGTTACATACATTGAGTGTAGTCAAGGAGTGGCATTGCATTTTGTTTGTAAATGAAGAAATGTATTCCCAGGAAGCATGAATGTCAAAGGTTTTGTGAATTGAAAGAAAGAAAGAAAGAAAGAAAGATAGAATCTAAGAAAAGTAAGGAGTTTGCATTGGGTGAAAGTGTTTGAAATGATTTTGACTATGAACACCATAAATAGCATGCTAGGAAAGTTGAATATTCATAGCAATATTAATGTATGATGCAACTTAGGTTGTGTTTATAACTATAAATTAAGGTAGGATGTGGTTGGGAAGGTTCAGAGGGAATATCGAGCTTCAAGATCAATACATTTATGTATTTCTATATTCATATTGAAATTTAAGATTAAGGATAATCATAGAATGGTTATGGACTAGAGAAGGTGTAATATGAGCTATTGGAATTGAATCATGATGCATTTTAGAGGCATCCACAAGTTGGGATCTTGGGAGGAGAGAAAGAACCATATGTGATATAAGTGAGGGTCTAGCCCCATAAAAACCACCTTCAATTTCAAGAGTTATTGTAAGTTGCTGGAATATTAGTGCAATATGTGAATTTATGTTGAAGTAGCGAAGCGAAGATCTAGGATGTGTATGCAAAACATTAGACCCTACAACATAATGTAATCTTGGATGTAATAAATTTTTCAAAATGTTTGTTGATTGTCATTGTAATCATCAAACTATAAAAGGTCGTTAGTACCTTTTTTTTGTTAGAATGTGTTGAAGTTGCCCATGTACTACTATAGGCACATAATCAAAGACCAAAATAGGCTCTAGGTCAAAAAAAAATTTCTAAGAGTATATTGATGTGTGTACAAATCAAACATAATAAGATGTAAACAAGTTGTGAAATTCCAAATTTATTTGCAAAGGGCATTATTTACAAGTGGAGTGGTGCCATGTCAAGTATGTAATATAGGCACGAGTCTAATTATAAAATAACATACTAGTTGAATACGAAAAAATCATATACCTAGGTGATATTTGCAATGAAGGAAATATGTTTTAAGGGTTTAAGGTTTAGATATCAAATCAATTTGGTATGAAGGTTTTTCCTACTTTGGGTGATACCATTATTGAGCTTTCCAAGTTCAAATGCAACAAGGTATTAATATTGTTGCAAAAGTTAGATTGGTTTTAAATACTATTTTTTATGTTAGTGTAGTCATCATGTAATGGTTTTGCGACACCTCCTTGATGTAGCAAGTTGCTAATGGTTGTGCCAATGATTTCCTTGTGTCAACAATCTTCATGGATTTTCAATCAACATGTTCCTTTAGTGGCATGTCTTTTGTTTTTGATGGTTTTCTATCAAAGGTGTTAAAGCTTTAAGTTTAAACTTATATTCAAACTTTAATAACCAATGCATTTTGTATTTGGATGCACTATGTTTAAAATTATAGTCTTTGATCTTCAAGGCTTTTTTCAATTTTTGTCAAGTTATGTTCATGTCAAACTTTGTTTGCAATTGCTTCAAATTCAAACATGAAGATAATTTCAATATGTCTTGTTTAGTGTTATGTTTGCTTTTCCTTTAAGGATTATTGCTAATGATTAGGTTTTTGCTCACAATTTTCATCATGTGTCCAAATTTTTAGCTCATACAACTAATTTAAGGTTTGGGATTTTGTGTGGGTTGTAATGTTTTCAAATGTGGTTTATAAGTTTTTAGGGGAACTTGATGTCAAGAAATATGGAATTATATGATTTGTGTGCTTAAAATTACATTGGGGATGAAAATGAAAGTATTGATAATAGGTTCACAATTTAACAAGGTGATGCCACAACATTAGAAGTGTAATAAATTGTTTAAAATAAATCAAAGATGTAGAAAAACTAGTTACATTGAGAATTTCATATGTGTTTTTTATATAAAAAAAGGTTTTTGGGTGCCTCATCATTAATTAAAATTTTAAAAAGTTTTTTTCTTTTTTAGGATCAAAATTCTAATGTCAATATGCAAGTGATGCAAGTGATGCATGAGGTGCATGATATGTCATAATGACTTCTCATTCCATGAACCTTCACAAAGTACACAAAACACCACAACCACCTCCATCAAAAAACATGTTAAGTGAATATCCTTTACTAAGGTTTGCAAAGGGTGGTGAAGGTGAGGGAGAAAAGGGTAAAAAACCATGTAAGAAAAGAAAGTCCATTCATCAACCATCATTAAGTTCTTTGGTGGTCAAGGAGGTTATAAAAATGACTACCTTCTTCAACTCAAGTTTGTGGAAAACCTTGTGCTTTTCATTGTGAAAGGTGACAATGTGCTATCATGTGTGGAATCATTTTGGCTTCCAAGATTGGTGATGTGGCATGATCTTAAAAGTTGTTTTCCTTCCCACAAGCAATTAGGAAAGGATCACATCTCCAAATTTGTTTTTAAAAATGATGGAAACATATATTTCACTTACATTAAGTAATTAAGCAAGTATCACCATCGCCTTTGATTTCTAGATGTCTAGGATTGGTTTCAATACCTTTGCATTGGTTGTGAATTTTATTCATGAACATTGATTGTCAAAACATGTAATTATTGACTTGTTTGAGTTGCTTGACACAATTGGGGAAATCCTAATTTAATTTGTGAAACCCTTATTTACTAAATTATAGTTAATGGACAAGGTGATAAAATATGTCAAAGATGAGGGCTCTAACCTTAACACCCTAGTAATAAACATCATTTTCAATGGCTACATGTGTCCCTTTTCAACTTGAACAATCTTTTTCAAGTTTTTTTTTTGACCATGCAATGTCAAAAACACGTTAATATACCACAAATGACACAAAATTTGTGTTGGCATGAAGAAGATGTTATTGAAAAATGAACAATTTGTTTTGCAAAAAACCATTACTTAGATTAAAAAGTCCAACAAAGGTAGAAGAGTGGGATAAGGCATGCATAGAGGTAGGACTACCCACTTGGAAGTTGAAGACCCTTGTGAAAACTTGATTTGCAAGCACAATTGTCTTCTTCTAAGAAACTTTGGAACTTATAAACATTTGTTATCAAAAGCAATCTATTCATTTGCAAGCTAGGGTGCCATATGGAGTGACATGGGCAATTACTTGTGCTGTCACAAAAATTCACACATGTGATGGAACAATGTGTTTTAAACCAAACTCATAGGTACTTGCTTTTGTTTGATGCACTACATGTTGCCATTTGCATCAATATCAAGTTGAAAGGGGAATTCAATCATAGATTTCTTGCACAACCACCTTTGCAATGTGGGGATTTTGATTTATAGTTGAAAATTATGTATGATTGCATTGTAATAAAAGTATTAAGTATACTAGAACCATTTTTGTCTTTTATGTGTGGGTTCCAAAGTGGTAAAGCTCACAACATGCTTGCTTTCACGATTGACCCACGATTTAAACATATGCAATGCATCACAAATTTTTTGGGTAAGGATAGAACTAAGTTTGTTGTTGGTGAATATGATAAAAAGGTTGTACATGTTTTTCTTGTCAAGGTCAATAAGACTTTAGACCTTGCTACTGTCATAATGCATCAAAAGATGCAAATTTGTTTATGAACTCCTTTGATGGGTCAACATTTGTTTAAAAAGCTAGTGAAACTCTACTTGTGTTTTAAGGTGTTGATGTTTCATGGTTTTCTTGTCTCTAAAGAAGAGGTTAAATGTCTAACTTGGTGGAAAGAACATGCAAGCAAATTCCCAAACGTTATTTTATTGGCTAAGCAATTTTTGGGTGTATTAGGATTTCAAATCAATGTTAAGAACTTGCAAGGTGTCATCTCAAAATTACAACATTGATGTACTAGTGATGACCTTTAAAAATTGGTTTGAAAATGCAAGAACAATTTGTTCCTTTATTGCTTTTCTTAAATAAGTTTTCTTCATTGAAACATAATTACTTGATGTGCATGAAGAGGACCTAGGGGAAGAATGATATTTTTTGGAATAATAGTTTGTGAACTTGAAGTTGTAAGTTGCAGAATATACATCTACTTTGGTTTTGTACATTATTTTCAATACCTTTGTATTCAAGCTTCAAACATTCTTTATAAGACCTTCAAATTTAGGCTTCGAACATTTCTTAAAACATTGTGATCAAAGGTCTTGGTAGACTTGAACTAGTACCACTCTTGTACCAATTTCAATAATGGATGTACCTACCTCATACCAACCAAAAGTCAATTCCAAGATCTTTGATTCAAACTTTGGACAATTTTTACATTGCAATCTTTGTGATAATTCAAGTTGGGTTCATTTGAGAACTCTACAAAGTTTAGATGTAGACTTCAAACATTGCATAGTATTTTGTGTAACATTTCAAATCAGGTGAATTGTGCATTTTGAGAACTAAATTCCAATGGTGAGTAATCAAAATTAGTATGTGGAGGATTTTTGGGAATCCCTCATATATGTCATCCATGGACCATTATAAGAACAATTTCAAAAATAACTAACCCATCTTCAAGCCTAACTATTACATGTTTTGTTTTAATAACTGCTTCCTTTTCCTATTAACTTTGTTAATAACTATCTCACTTTCCCTAATAACAACCTCCATTTTATAACTACACCATTCTTTCCCCCATCTACCACCATGGATATGAAAAAACAAATTAACATATCTTTCATCTCCGTGAAATGTATATTAATTTAAATTAAATTTGACATCGACATAAATAATGATCAATTACTGAAAACCATATGAAAACATAAGACAAAAATAAAACAGTTGATTGTCACTAGTAGCACACAGCAGCGCAGAGCTCAAATCAAATTGGATACAAGGATGGAGCTTTCATGTCAAGTGTGCATTTGTGAACTTATCATGTGCACCACTGACTCCATAGTTC
>Ga0116229_10010279_pt1 | contig 14071 bp, 4 predicted proteins | sample S1TSphgellanicum_3_FD_87313 | JGI IMG/M metagenome (GOLD analysis project Ga0116229, IMG submission 87313) | Host-associated microbial communities from peat moss isolated from Minnesota, USA - S1T2_Fc - Sphagnum magellanicum MG | ecosystem: Host-associated > Plants > Peat moss > Unclassified...
ACATGTGATGGGAGGCCATGTCATTCATGACAAATGTTTCATGTCTTCATGAATTCACATGCATGTCATATTGCACCTTTTCTTGCTCAAAATTTAGATTCAAATTTTGAATAGGAAAAGTTGCTCCTATTTTTTGTATTATGATTGGATATTGTTATCATTCACATGGCAATTTTTTTGTTGATTGTTTATTCTTTATTTCTTTGTTAATACTTTCTTATTTAACTTGTTAGTTGTTCATTGGATTGTCTAATGGTTTTATTGTTTCTTGTTTTGTTTGTTAGTTTCACTATGAGAAATCATGTTTGTAGGGACCACATTACCCTGTAACTAAAGTTCAAAAACCATTCAAGTACAATTGTGTTATAACTACATTTTCCAAGTGCGATTCTTATGCAATTACATTTTATAAACATGTTGATTTAATAAATAAATTTCCATGTCAGAAAATAAACTAATTGTTCGATAGTTGCATCATAGTTCTAAATGTGTTTTGTATATGATAATTTATATGCATTGTATTTACACATGTAATTAACTACATTTGACTTTTTGAGGAGTTGCATTATAATTGTAACATGCAACTAAGTTAAGATTGTTAAAAACAAACTACACATTGAACAATTTTTTTTGCAACTAATGTATAAATTTCATACATGCAATTACACCATGTGTTTACATTCCACCATCCATGAAGTACAAGCTTTGTGATTGATTTTCAACTATAAAGTGTGTTCATGCAATTGGTTGGCCACTGATACAATATTATTGATTCACTATCCATATAAAATGTGAATTTGTAGAGCTCAAATTGGATTCCAATGTTACATAAATATATTAAAAATATTTATATTGAAAGTACATCAAGGTATTCAAACTTACACACCTAGAACTTTTCTAAACTAGATGAACAAATGTAGAATTGATAATAGTTGATTATTTTGTGGATAACTCTTTGGCACCCACAATGGCTCCATTTTGTGGCATATGTAATATATAATATTTAGAAAAAAATACTAAATATTAATATCAATATATGGCTTAATTTATGTAATTAATATGAACAGAAAACTAGATTAAATAATTAGCCATTAATCTACTTTAGACAATTTGTGAAATTAATTAATTCAGATAATTTCTTTTTGCATAATTAACTAAATAAATAATTTTAAAATATTGTGATCTTATTTTTTGTGATTAGTGTTGTTGTATTAATAATAATCCACTATATTGCAACTTATAGTATCTTGTTGGTATACATACATATCAAACCATAATGTTTCATGAAGGTGAAAGTTTACTTTTGAATTGAAATTAAAAGTAATGTGTATATCCTATTAAACATTCAATAGAGGTGTACGTATGGATATGTTTTCGTATACCTTGATGTCATTTACTCAAATTCATGTTTATTATTTAATATAATGAATTATTTGTTAGTAATTTATTAATTAGTAACTAAAATGTAATCTACTTAATTATTATGAACTAATTAATTAAACTGAATAATAAAATATTTTATAAATTCATTAATCTAATTTAAATATTTATTTATTTATTTAAAATTAAATAATTAGCTATCTAATAACTAATTATTTAAATATATTAACTATATATTTAAATTTGATTAATTAATTCAAATAATTTAGATAATTAAAATTAAATTTTTAGGTGAGAAATTATTGAATCTTATTTGAATTCATATCATCAATTATTTTGATAATTAATTATATGATATTCATTTTGATAACTAATTATCTAATATGTAGTTCGATAAATATTTATTTGAATTAACATGCCACATGGGATGAGCTCATCAAAGCTTAACCCTAAAGGCAAAACATTAAAAAAAATTAAAAATTTTATGTGGCTACTTTTTTGTTCACCTACCCTTCTAATATTACACCTTCCTACTTACCTACTTGCCTATCGAAATAAATAGGTCTTACTTATCTACCTACTTAGGTAGGTAGATAGGTAAGTAGATAAGTATGACGTAGGAGTTACCAATTTACATACCTATTGCTATGTACTAACCTACCAAAGTATATATATATATCCAAAATTCAAATAATATGCACCACATGGTAACTTTTGATTGTGCCATGTGTCAGAATCTAAAACCATGCAAAATGAATAATCATAATGGACAATGGATATCAATATTTCCAATAAAAATCACCAAAAAAAATTCATAGTGTCACGTGTTAAATTTAATGAATGGATGAAAAATGACATCAACATGACATTGTGGTTTTAATCATAGTGAGGTTCCACAGTAGTTGAAAAGGAGTTGTTGCAACAAAATTGGAATTGAGTTACAATGAATTGCATTGTATATGCGGTGAGTTGTAATTCAATCAATTTATACAACTTGTTCAATAAGACTCATAGCATAGAAATACAATAAGTTGCAAATGGTCATTGCAACTTAAAAATTGTCGCAACCCCACTTTCAAGGAAGTGTGAGGATGAAACTCACACTCCCGAAGTTGGGACTTGGGAGTCCTCTGGGACTCCTGAAACTTTAGAGTTCAATTTCAGGGGTCAAAACACCTCGCATTGGGGTGTTCTTTATATCATTGGAAAGTTATTGAAGTGTAGATGTCGAAAATGACCTTGCATGGGCCATTTGGACATTTTTAGCACAATTCATGGCAAAAAAAAGGGCCAAGAGTCAAATTGACAATTTGACTTCCGACCACTAAAAGTCGGGAATCGACCCGACCCCGGTGCGTGCAGGTGGAGTGGGACACATCGTTAGAAAGATTTCAAGGAGAGCTACACCTTTGCTTCAAACCTCATCCCAATCGAAGGTCTGAGCAAAGAATTATGATCGCTCAAAGCCCCAAGAGTCCAAACCAGGACAATTTTGGGACTCCCCTTGGGAGTCCCAAGACAAAAAACCATTCGGATGTGGGTGCTACGGAGAGACATAGAATATACTATATGGGAGAAGGTGGTGGCTTCCCCCGAGTCCGGGCCGTGGTGAGTCAAGTGAGTCCAAAATTGCCCGTGGCTTGTCTTAGCACCAAGGGTGCTTTAGAATGTGAACTAACCAATTTCTTGGTTGGTTGATGTAGGTTTGAGTAAATGAATAACTTGTCCCTCTTCCTAGTCCAATCATGGAGCTTCAGCATGCCCCTCTACCCCTTTTAGTGCTGAGAGCTGGGAGCGTGCCCCAAGTTCCTCACAATTCCGCTGTGAGAGTAATTCAGACCCAATTTGGGTCTAACTAGGGACTTGGGAGCGTGTCAAAAACGATGTTACAAGGCCAATTGCAAAACACCCCTTTTTCTTGTAATGTTTTTTTAAAAAAAATTACTTGATGTTTATTGCATTCTTTGTTTCAAATTGCATTCTTTTAGATTTTATCATTGATTTAAAAGAAATTGAAGATCTTTCTATAAAGTAGGTAGGTAACAAGGTTCTAATCTTTTGAATATCTTGAACAATTTTATTCATTTGATTAGTTTCAATTTTCAAACAATTTGATTTCTTAGTTGTTTTATATTCTTGCTTGATTATGTGTTTTAATGATATATTAACAATGTTAGAATAATTTGATGTGTATTGTTTCAATTTTCAAAATCACAACACTTGAATTATTAAACATTAGAAATCTTAAACATGGAATGTGTCCCAAAGTGTTTTGCACAAGGTACAATTTGAAAAGACATGTCAAAAGCTTTGATGTGAATTGATTCATAAGGTGTTAAAAACATTTCAACAAGATGCTTTACACATTTGGCATGAGATTTGAAAGGACAAATGAACATTGATTGAAATGATTCAAAAGGGCATTGAAAACATTTTGACAAAATGTACAAGTAGAAAGCAAGAAGGTCATTTGTTGGAGTTTAATTGTTTGTTAAAATCTAAATATTGCAACATTAAATTGCAAGTTGTGATTGATTACTAGAACAAGATTTCAAGTATTTTTAATAATATTCACAACAAAATATTAAGCTATGTTAAGAAGTATCAAACAACATGTTTAGAAATCACAATATCATTTGGAAGTTCGAACAACACACTAAGAGCATTGGGAACATGAGGCTTTGGAAAAAAAAAGCCTTTGACACCCTTTGGAACTTTTGGCACTTAAACAACATGTTGTGAGCATTGAAGTTCAAGGAAAAAACATGTTAAGTACAACACAAACAATGACGCCAAACAACATGACTACAATAGACAAAACATGATTAGCATAATTATGATGTAAATCTAAATTAAAAAGATCAAAAATGAATTTTCAAAACTATGATTAAAGACACTTAAAGCTCAAATGAGCCACTATTTGTACATTTTCTGAAACATCATTACAAGGAAAATTATCGAGTTTGGTTTTTACTTTTGATTGTGGCAACTTTATAAATATGAATGATTGATAATAGGTAGGAATAGCCATTACATCTATTATTTTTATAAATAATGGAAACTACATTTTTAAAATAAATGATTTAACTAATTTGTTTTATAAAGGAGTTGGTGGTTTGATTGTAGCCATTCAATTAAGAGCTAAGTTGACTTGGAAATTCTTAAGAAGATTTTAAAGAGGTAGGTGAGTGAAGGTGCCACTTTTCTAGGAGGAAAATGGTGATTACTCCAAATTATTTAAGGGATTGGTTCTGAAGTGTTTAGGAAAGGGATCATATTGGTGTTATTTTTCTAGTTGATTTTCATGTTGATTTGCAATTTGTAATGGAGTATGAGGTAGAGGGTAACAAGTTGGGACCCTTTACTCCCTACTTTGTGCCTTCATATTTATGTGTGTATTTTTGGGGACGTACTTGAAAATTTTAGAATACAATATTTGGGTGCAAGCAAAATTTTTAAAAAACTCTTGATCCTTGTAGTTTACTTGTAGCATACATGAAAATTAACCATAAAATAAGCCTATATATATATTTAAAAATCAATGACTAACATGATAGTAATATTTTATTGTCATAATAATATTGAAGAACCACATTTTAAAATTTTATTTAAGTAGATTTTTTCACACCATAATTTGGAAAAGAATGGAAGTGACCCTCAATGTCCTAAGGACATTTATATGACATTTGAAGACATCCCTAGGAATAGATGTCCTTGTGGTGAAGGATGTTCATTCTAACAACCTTGATCCTCGGGGATATATGTTATCCTTCAAGTGGCATTGGTTAATGATTCTTCATAAATAAGTTGATGTTGGCAATGGTCACACCATTGTATTGTATGCATTATGCAACGATCGATTGTGTCAAGGTAGGAGTGTTGTAGACAATTCCTTTAACATTTTGAAAAGTCACTGCTAAAAACTAGCTTGCGTGTTCTCTTTTTGCTGTAAGTGGTAATTTGTTATTGTATATTTTACAACATGGTTTTTGGTCTAGAAATTTTTTTGACATTGAAACTTTGATGATTTTGTTACAACTGAAAAACATTGGTAATTTTGTGCATGTTCTTAGTTTTAAAAAAAAAGTAATGAGTAGATTCTTGTAAAAGTAAAGTTGACAAAGAGGTTGAATTATAATTACATGGTTTTGAGATTTTTGGATTAAATTAAACATTTGTTCATGTTCTAATATTTTGGAACTTGATCATGCAAAGGACATTGACATTCTAAATCTTGAATATGCATAAGGGATTGCTAGTGACATGGAATGCTTATTTTTTATAATTTAAACTAATCTTTTTTTTATCTTGAACCTAACTATCAATTTGAGTTATCTAATTATTATTTAAACATATATGAATTATCATGAAGTTAATTATGGAAACATTTTATCTGGGTGAAAGCACATTATGGTGACCCATTTTGGGGTGTCACATTTTTATTTTTATTTTTTTAGGGGTGTGTATGTTTGAATGTAAGGCACCTCAAAATTTTGAAAGATTTTCACAATAATTTTTCATATTTTGGTAGAATATAACTTAGGCAAAATATTTTTTAAAAAATATTTTATTTTATTTCATGGGATATTGGAATATATTTGTGAAAATGAATGTAATGTACTAAAAAATAGACTATGTAGCAGAGGGTTCCAGCCTCAGATGTCTCTCCCTCTTACGAGTTCTCCAATAATGATTGCACCCATCTTGGAAAGAAACTCTTTTGTTTTTGCAGCCATTTAGCTTCATGCTCCAGGATCTTCTCCATGCCATTTTTCCTCAAGTTACTACCATAGTTTTAGGGTTTAGGGTTACTACCCCGTCTGCTGCTGCTTGTTCTGTGTGCAGTGCAGAAGATCTCCGATCCTAGCTGCTTTAGGTAGGTGGTTACTTAGTTACTTGCTTACAGCAGTGATTTGCTTTCACTGGGGCTCATTCTTCTAGCTCTGTCAAGCTCCTGCGAGAAACTGATGGACTCTGGAAGACTCTGGTAGCCACAAGTCTTTGTAACGAGACGTAAAATTGATGCAAGCGATGAACACTTCCCAGGTACCACAGCTCTTCTACGGTTGTACAGCATTCATAGATAAATCTCAAAACACAGGAATTTGCCCTCGGAAAATTATGTATTGAGCACTTCTGTTCAGTTTGGAGTTGGTCTTGATCTATGTTTGAATTTCTGTATTGTGGGGTAGATGCTGCAGGAGGAATTCCAGGAACATGTGAATAAAGTCCATAGCATCATCACAAGTGTCTGTGATGGTGCTAAAGCAAGTTGGATAAATAGAAATCAATGTAACCTCCTGGCAGAGCTGTATGAACATATTGGTGCATTTGTCAAGCAGTTGATGATGATGGATGCTGTAGATGTTGTGCTCTCCCTGCAATCTCTTGATGAATTTATTCATTTGCTTGAGAAGGGAAAGGTTCTAGTGCTGCAATATTCAAGCGCACAGTGGTTTGAGTTGCTGGTTACTAGAGGAGATAATAGGGAAGCATTTAAGGAGGTCCATCGTGCACTTGATTTGTACATCACAACATTGCAAATGAAAGTGCTACAGATAGCAACTGAAGTGCACCTGCCAAGTCTTTTTGATAAAAAATTTAGTGAAGATGTCTATGAGGACAATGCAAGAAAGGATCGTGCTGAGATGTTGGAGAAGTTGGAGGAGCTGGAAAAGAATGTGCCGATTGCAATCAAGAAGCTCAAGCATGAGCAGCCCTTCTCATTTTGGGATTCAAAGGGAAAGCAGTCAAAAGAAGAGCTACCTTTCATAATGCAGATAGATCCGTTGGATATTGAGCTTGGGAAACAGATTGGGAAGGGGGCATATGGGTTGGTGCATGAGGCATATTGGCTTGGATGTAAATTCGCTATCAAAATCATAGAAACTAGTGATGTTAGTCAATTGCAGAAGGAGGTTGGCATACTTTCAAAACTTAGGCATCCACACATTGTGCAATTAGTAGGCTTCTCTGTAACTGATGGCAGAAGCATGATTGTGATGGAGCGGATGGATGATGATCTGCGTCATCTCATTGAGGTTCAATGTGATATTCCCCCCTTTTCACAGCATGTAGCTATAGACATCATTTCTCAAATTGCTGCAGGCATGGCATACCTACACAACCAGGGGGTTTTCCATGGAGACCTTAAAGCCTCCAATGTGTTGGTGAACCGTCATGGTGACCACATTGAAGCTAAGATAACAGACTTTGGGGTATCACAAAGTGTGCAGCTCATCAGGCGATGTGAATCATCAAGGTTCGACAAAAATGGTGATGTTTCACCAAATTCGTCAAAGTCTGACGTGTATTCAGCATCATCTTTCTCTGGCATTGTTGGGACAACTTGTTGGAGGGCGCCAGAGGTGTTTCCTGTCCAGGCAAGTAAAGGAATAAATGTAAACCAGTTGGTTATCTTTGGGGATGGGATTGTTTTTGAGTCATACTCTCTTGTTGAATGGCCCAGAATACTTGATGGCATTTTGGACTCCAGTCAAACAATCATTTCCTATGAGATTGTAGACCGAACCACTAGCTCTTTGGGGTGGGATGCATTGTTGTTCTGATCAAATGTGAATTCTTCTTGTTTAGGCTTGCAACTTGGAAATGTCCCATGAAGACTATCAACAATGCCAACATCTCACTGGGACACTTTGTTTGTTTTCATCTGTTCCTATTCCAGAGTGCCAAGCACATTGTAGAAGGCAAGGCTGAAATGACAGAAGCTGAAAAGGTTATCATGGATGGGCATTCTGTTTTGGAGCCACTAATTACCAAACATCCCCGTTATAAGCGATATAAGCGAACTATGAAACGTGCAGATGTTGAACAAGAACTTGATGGAGATGGTGATATCTCAACTGAACATGCGACAGACATTGTGGGAGGACTGGATGGAGATAGCATTCTTGATAAAATCTCTAGAGAGCTGCAGAAGGCCCGACGTGGTGAGGTCATCACCGACAACATTACGAACAACAATGTTGTGAAGCTGGTTGCAAACAAACCAACATTGGAACCAACGTATACAGCTAAAGCAGATGTGTATAGTTTTGGCATGACCTGTTATGAAGTCCTTACTGGATGCACACCATTTAGCAGTCTTCCACGGTCTGCAGTCTACAAAAGGGTGATGGCCGGTGAACGGCCAGAATTGCCTTTTGATATTGATACCAGGTTATACAATCTCATTCAGATGTGCTGGGACACTGATGCTCAGAAGAGGCCTACATTTAAAGAGATTCGCAGTAGCCTAGAAGATATAATGATGCCACCCATTTCCCAACTTCGCTCCCAAGCACCCAGGTTAAATGGACAATGCACAATTAGCTAGTTTACAGCCTGATTAGAGGCAAGCAGAAACTTCTGGAATCTTTAGTCAAGGTGGAGGAGCTTTGAATCTCTAGCTGTTATGTACCTTCTATCATGTTACATAGGTCTTTGGCCAGGTTGAGTGCTGGCTATCATCATGACCTAGTCTACCTGCAGATTTCAGAATTGTGAGAAACTCATGATGCAGATCTTTGTACAGTTGTTTGCCCAAACTATTCAGCAGATTATTGTATACATACTGGAACCCACCCATTGGAGCTTATAAAGTCATTCAGAGGGAAGTGATGTTCGGTAGTCGTTGCCATTAATTATGAAGGATATGGTCTCAAACTTGGGGAGTGACGCTCTTGATGTTATGACCACACTAGAATTGGGAGTTAGTACCTTAAAGTGGCTTACAGTATCCCATTGCATACTGTAACATAGGATGTACGTGTGCACTTTGATATCCATGGAGCATCCAAGTGACTGAGAAGAAACTTGAGAGCTGCCATCTTTGTCCCCAGTAGTGCACCAGAATGTCTTTTCTTACAATTGAAAGAGTTTCATGGCCTTAACCCTTGAACGTCAGAGACAGACCAAAATACACTGAAAAGTGGACCAAATTGGTCTGCCCTGATGTTTAGGGTTTAAGGCACATGGTTTTAGGGGCAGTTCTGCTCCTGCAGATGAGAGGCTTCAGGTCTGATCACTGTACACATGGTCAAGATGCAAATGGTGTATAAGGAGGCATCTAAATGGTAATTTGAATTGATATCAAAAATATTGGATGAACTTGTATAACAAATATTCTTAATGTATTATACAAACATTTTGATAAATTTGAACTTAATTTAATGGGTATGAAGTGTCCAAAAGCACTTTTAAAACCATGTCACCAGTGCTTTTTGTTGTTTAAAGGACTTTAAAATGATTCAAAAAAACATTTTTATGAAAAAAATATGTACATTTTTACATACTAGTATAATAATAATAATATAATGCAAATTTTTTTGGAGTCATAAAAATGAATTAAAAATTAAATACATTCTTAAATTACGACTTTAAGAATATTTTGTTTTTAAACACTCAATCTTTAGTGTGAATTCAAATTCAAAGTTTTTGTTCTTGTTGGAGGTTAGACCATGTTTGGAATGTTGCAATCTATTGATTGGCATGGCATGCATGTAGAAATTTGTTATGCAAATCAAAGTGTGCCCACCATTCACAGTACATCCCATGATAATTCAACTTAGTATAGTTCCTATAATGATGTTGTATTGGGTTATCCAAACGGTAAATTTTTAATTGTCTATTAAAATAGACTATAGCCAATTATACAATTAATCCGTTATACATGCATACAATTATTATTAGAATGTTAATATCCAATTGACAATGAAAATATACCAATTATGACTAAAAAAAATTGGGTTTGGAGCCCTCAAATTACTTTCCCAAATTTAGAAATTTTCAATTCTGAAAATGTGGAAAACAAAGAATGTTGACACTTGGGCCAACAGGATAGGCTACATTAGTCCTAATTATAGTAGGTGGTCTATTTCTTCTTCATTTGTTCCTCTATTGTAAATTCATCAAAACTTATTATTCTTGTATAGACATTTGGCAATGAACAACCCACTCCCAAATTTCATCCCAATCTTCTTCTTATTTGGGTGCTCAATAATGAACATCAAACATTACAAAACTTTATTTATAAACACACCACAATTTCAAAAAATGTACAAAGGTATTGGGAAGTAAAAAGGATAATATAAAGGATGTCAAGTCAACACAAACTAAATGTCAAAATCTTTCCATCTCAACAATCGACCGCTTATAATAGGTTGATCATTGTGATGGGGGTTGTGTCTTGAAGGGGTGGAAGTTAGGAAGTAGTTAAGTCTACTATTATCGCCTTACTTAAAATGGAAGATGCTTGCATCTTTTGTAACGTAATTGAAATTTTTTGACCAAAAAAAGTAACCAAGATAGAAAAAGGAGGGCCCTTTGGCCCTTTGAAGCTCCAAATGGCATTGGTACAATGATGTAAGAACTCATTAGCTTGTTTGTCCAAACATCCAAATACCTCAATTGCCAAAGGAAGGAATTGATCAATGGGGTGTCAATTGTAATAACTCTTTTTATTGGCTTGAGCTACATTGGAGGTAATAAATCCTTGAGTTTTGGAAGATTGAAGAAGTAAATATACATGCATTGAGTCCATAATGACAACATTAGTTAGGGTGTGAATGCCATCTTTGGTGAACATGTCGTCTTATCGAAAGGAAGAGTGAACCATGGTTGAGGGAAACACATGTAATTATTTTTTACTCACATGAAAGCTTGCATCTTGTGCAATGGAAACAAAAATGTCATGAACTACATCATGGCTTCCCGTGCATTCATTGCCATGGGCGAAATGTAAAAGGTGGATACCCATGGGGTGTGTGCACACACATCGAGGGAGGCCTGCAATTGAAGGATGTGATAATCCAAACTGTGTTTGAAACATTGTGGAAAAAATTGGGGAAGGTAATTGGAAAGTTGGGAAGACTAGTCAAGCCATAAGCTAAACACCCACCCTAGGGCCGAAACATGACACCTTGAGGTGTTGTTGGAAAAGGAAGGTGTTGTTGTCAACCCATGTTAGGGCTTCAAGAAGGAAAAGATGTTAATCAACCATAAACTTAACAACTATGATTGAAATTACAAGGCCCAACTTTTAAAATAGGTTTTTGTGGTAATGGTGGCTATTGGTATGAATTCGATGTCATCGAAAATTATTGGGAAAATGTTTGTTTACAAGCTAGAGGTCTTTCTGGGTTATCAAAGGACCTATCATGGCCATAAAAACAACCAAGATTATAAGATTTTCTAATCAAAATAATAACAAAGCAAGTCTAGTTCAAAATCCAAATCATGAAATAAAATAAACAAGAATAAGACACGACATGTACGAAATAAGGATCCAGCAAGATTTTATTGGATTGAAGAAATGAAAAAAAAACAACGTTATGACAAAAAAATACCTAAAACTTGTGTTGAACAAATTAAAAGTATTGGGGAATTTTACTTCTATTTATACCACTTGGGCACCTAATTTAGAAAAAAAATTCAAGAAATTTCTAATCTACATGTGGCCTATGTTCAACCATGTGCGCCTATGTGCACCCATGTGTGAATTATGAATGAAATAAGACTCAACTAAGAATGAACTAAAACTCAACTAAGAATGAATTAAAAATAAATTGAGTGAATTAAATGTTAACTAAAAATGAATTTAAAGTGAATTATGAATTAACTAAAAATGAACTAAAACTTAATTAAAAATGAATTAAGAGTCAACTAGAAGTGAATTAAAATTTAATTGGAAGTTAATTAAAATTAAACTGAAATTAAAATTAAAAGTTAGGTACAAGCTTATTACAAGTCATGGATTGACACAACCCCAAGCTCCTTAAGGGATTCAAATGTGAGTCCAAATTGAAAACATTGGAAGAACAAGGAGTTGGGGCACGCTCCTTGGCTCGCAGCATTTTGAGGGGGTTGAGGGGCGTGCTAGAGCTTTGAGATAGGACTAGGAAGATTAACAAACATTCAATCACTCACACGGATCTGCACAAATTAAACAACAAGTTGGTTAGTGCATAACTGGAACACTTTTGGTGCTAAGAAAAGCCACGGGCAAATTCAGACTCACAAGACTCACCATGGCCCAAACTTGGGGGAAGCCATCACCTTCCCCCTTATAATATATTCTGTGCCTCTCCACGAGGCCCACATCCAAATGGCTTTTTGTCCCACGACTCCCAAGTGGGAGTCCTGAAATTGCCAAAATTGAGATTCCCGCGACTTTGAGGCCCTATAACTTTGTGTGCAGACCTCTGATTGAGATAAAGTCTAAAACAAAGTTGTAGCTTTCATCGAGAGCTTTTCAATAATATGTCGCACACCACTTGCACGCAAGGAAATTGGGTCGATTCCCGACTTTTAGTGGTCAGGAGTCAAATTACCAATTTGATTCTTGGCCCTTCTTTTGACCATAACTTGTGTTTTAGATGTCCAAATGAGTCATATGAGCCCATTTTAAACATCTACGTTTCAATAGATTTCCAATGGTATAAAGAAATCTTCGATCCATTGAGTTTTGACCCTTGCAATCGCTCTCTGAACATTCGGGAGTCCATTGTGAGTCCACCGGGAGTCCACCGAGAGTCCACCGGGAGTCCAACTCCCAAAATGGAACCTCCTTTGGGAGTCTGAGGGTTCATTCCCTCACACTTTCCTTCACCCCTGAGCTTCCCTCTTGGCCCGCAACCTTGTAAGCCTTTGCCTTGGTTGCAAGCCCAAGGTTAGGGTTGCGACATGGATGAACATTTAAATGATTGAATTCCATGGCATTGGCATGTGTGAAAGACCTTTGACCTAACGGACGTCTAAACACTTGAAAGAAGGAAGGAATAAAAGGAAACAAGGGAGTCTATGAAGGTGAAAAAAATAGATGTACATCGTAATAGATACAATGGATGTTGCATGAAACATTGGGTTAGAATTCCAAAGGCTACTTAAACATCACCCATTATAAAGAGAAGCACTACAACAACAGGGGGCTATTTTGCGATCCAAATATCATCACAAACAACAAAGAACGAAGTTTCCGAAAGCCCGCTGTTGCGAACCATAATTCCTTGCAAACTCATAAGCTTTTGCGATACCATAACATTCACACCCGTATAATCGCAAGTCCTTCGCAACTCCTGAACTTGATACAATTGCAAAACTTTTCCGATTGTAACTGTTTCTATAAATTTTTGGCGATTAACATTACATCGGAAACTATTTGCAACAAACCCATCACCGCAACGACTTAGCGAATTGACTCAAAAGTCTATCGATTTCTGATATAAGATTTAACGCAAACTTTTTGGGATTCTCAAAATGCCGCTAAAAGTTTGCGAAATCTAAGATTTCGCAAACCTGTTTTGGAATGATTTTACCCGTAAGAGTGTAGCGATGTCTGTCACATGGTATATTTGGTCTTTTGGCTTTTGTAGTGTTGCGAAGAATTATGACTCGCAAATGGTTTTGAAATCCACTGTGTATCGCAAAAGCATGGCACTGTGTTCTTATTTTGGAAGCAGGGTTTATATTCATTTGGAGTCACTTTGGGCCGCAAAAAAAAATATCTATATCAAAATTTCAATATTTACAATGTAAAAAGGTTTGCAACCCTTGGGTATCTAACACACTAGCTGTCTATCTAAAAGGGAGACTTCCTTCCCCTCTTGGATTTCTTCCTTGAATCTTTCTTCCTAGTGTTCTCTGGTGGAGGGGGAGGCTACTCATCCTCCTCCCTCTCTTCATCGTCCCCCTG
>Ga0116229_10010284_pt1 | contig 14069 bp, 9 predicted proteins | sample S1TSphgellanicum_3_FD_87313 | JGI IMG/M metagenome (GOLD analysis project Ga0116229, IMG submission 87313) | Host-associated microbial communities from peat moss isolated from Minnesota, USA - S1T2_Fc - Sphagnum magellanicum MG | ecosystem: Host-associated > Plants > Peat moss > Unclassified...
ACAGAGAGAAGATGATCGGCCGGCTATTCAGCTTCGCCATCGACTCGATAACCTCGCGCGTGAACAACCCCTGCACGGTGCTGACACCGATCAGGATTGTCGGCTTGAACTGCGTGATAGCGGCGATGATGTGCGGCGCTTCATCCGCGACGTTCGTGTGGTCGAACGCCTTGCTCGCGGTCATCTTATGCGCGAATTCCACCTTCTGGCTGGCCAGATCTTTGCGGCCAGTCACGACGATACCCTGCGTATCAAACATCATGATGCGTGCCAGCGATTCCGCCTTGCTCAGCCCCTTCGCCTGCATCGCGGACGAAATCAGGCCGGCGATGCCGATGGCAGCCGAGCCAGCGCCGAGAAACAGCACGCGTTGCGCGCTGATCGGCTCATTGACAATCTCCAGCGCTGTCGTCAGACCCGCCAGCGCGATCGCCCCGGTGCCCTGGATGTCATCATCATGGCAAAGGATTTTGTCCTTGTAGCGCGCCAGAATGCGGATCGCATCGCTGCCTTTCCAATCCTCGAAATGCAGCAGGCAGTTTGGAAATAATTTTTGCACGGCCTGCACGAATTCTTCCACAAGTTCGTCGAGTTCCGCCTCAGGCGGCGGCACATCGCGAATGCCGAGATAGAGCGGGTCGGCCCGCAGTGCTGCATTGGTGGTGCCGATGTCAAACATCACGGGCAGAAGCCCCTCCGGCGGCACGCCGGCGCAAGCGGTATAAAGCTGCAATTTACCGATGGGGATACCCATGCCATTCGTGCCGATATCGCCCAGACCCAGGATGCGGCCGCCGCTCGAAACACAGATGGCGCGCACATCCTTGACCGGCCAATTCCGCAGCACCTCCTCAAATCGCCCCTTCATATCCCGGGAAATATACATCCCGCGCGGCCGGCGATAGATATGTCCAAACTTTAAGCACGCCTCCGCAATTGTCGGATCATACAGAATGGGAATGAATTTTACCGGGTCCGCCATGACGATGTGGTAGAACAACGTCTCGTTGCGGTCCGCAAGTTCAACCAGATAAATATACCGGTCGAGATCGGTGAGCTTGCGCTCCAATTGCTGCGTGACACGTTCCGCCTGCCGCTCGATGGTTTCGACCGCGTAGGGCAGCAGACCTTCAAGTCCATGCGCGCGGCGCTGTTCGGTGGTGAATGCCGTGCCACGGGTCAGGACGGGGTTGGTAAGAAGCGTGGTGCCGTAATCTTGGGCACGCGGTTTTGCGGTCATTTGGTCCATGAAGAGATTCCATCTATGTTTAAAAAAGTGATTTGAAAGACTATGAACTTACGAACAGCGCCTGGTGTCACGCGCTGTTCGTGGGACGCGCGCTGATCGCGCGCGGCATCTCGGATGAGATTAAAGAAAAGAAATTTGGCTCTGATAACCGCGACGGGTGTGATCAGAGACGCGACCGGCGGAAGCCCTTGTTACTTACGGAGCCGGTTTCGAAAGAAAGTTATTATACGTGACGCTGACTTAGCGCTAACTCTCAAACATTACAAGCTCGAAAAGCTTCCTGCGCATTTTAATGCGCGGCATATTCCACGCAACCGCCAGCCCCTCCACGCCCGGGCGCAAGCAAACCCATGCCACCACGCCAAAAAATATCGAGCCTGCCCGCGCACAAAGCCAATAAATGAAATTCGGTTTAGAGCCGTTTGTCCTTTAAGGCCGTGCCTTATCGTTGCTTTCAGCAATGTTTTATTACATTATTTGTTGCGGATTACGTTACGATAAGTGAAGGTTCGAGAAAAGGCCACGATGGTCGGACCCGACAGTTTTTCCACGGAAAATCTGGTCATCTAAGATGATGATAAAAAACAAAACATCATGTCAATTCATGTTTTCTAGAATGATGACCGCGTTCCGTCTCCAACCCGCCCGCCACCAGAAGACCGAATTGGCCCTCATTCTTCTTTGACATGTTAAAAAACTGATATTGTGGTCTTTCTGGTCGCACTGTATCTCAGCGTCATAACTCTTGGAGAGTTGCGCAAAGGCGTTGCAATGAAACGGCGCATCGACCCGACGGAGGCAGACAGGCTCGGCGCATGGGTGGATGGACTCGTAACCAACTTTGCTGGCCGATTCCTGCCTGTGGATGCCGTTATCAGCCAGAACTGGGCGAGTTATCGGCGCCCCGCGCGGCCCCGGCGCTCGTCCACAAGCTTACGATCGTGACCCGCAATATCCGCGACGTTTCGGTTGCCAATCTCGCGGTCTTTAACCCCTGGCAGGCATTGGCATAAATCGCCTCCCAACCTTGCCCACCCCAACCCCATCCGTTACGCTCCAAGGTCGCCCTCACCCAGCCCGCCCAAAAATTCACCGTCCATCCGGACATTGAAATATAATTACCGTTGATATTAAACGGTTTTTCAGCCTAAATTCTATGTAATGTCCGGCCGCCCAGTTAATTTTTTGTCTCAAAAACGAGAATTCTCCTTGCGCAACTGCCATTTCCGCATGGGTGACCGGGCGCAAAAGACTGGTCGGAATGGCGGGATTCGAACCCACGACCCCTTGTCCCCCAGACAAGTGCGCTACCAGGCTGCGCTACATTCCGTGCCGGGGTCAGTTATCAGTCGTCAGCCGCCAGAGCAAGAAGCCGCCCATCAGCCCCCGGCGGCAAGCCCGCCTTTCTGCCCCCCGGCGGCGGCTCGCTGAAAACCGTCCACTGCCCGGCGCGCAGAATTTCGCTCGGCCTAAACTTGGCCTTATAAGCCATTTTCCGGCTCTCCTCGACCCAGTAGCCCAGATAAACATGGGGCAAATCCATCTCCGCCGCGCGCGCAATCAGCCAAAGGATCGCCTGCGTCCCCAGCGAGCGCTCATCGGCCTCCGGCGAGAAAAAGCTGTAAACAGCGGAAAGCCCGTCCCCCAACCGATCCGTGAGGCAGGCCCCCAGCAACCGCTCCTGCCGGTCCCGAAATTCCACAATCGCGGTTTCTATCGGCGTGTCCTCAACCATCGCGCGATAATCGTAAAAACTCATCGTCGCCATGTCGCCATCGCCGTGCCGCGCCTGCTGGTAGCGCTGAAAAAGCTGGTATTGCTCGGCGGTGGCCCGCGGCGGCATTTCGGCCACGGTCAGGTCCGCATTCAGCTTGGCAATGCGCTTTTGGGTGCGGTTCGGCACAAAATCCTTCGCCCGTATACGAATCGGCACGCAAGCATTGCAGTTCGGGCAAACCGGCGCATAGGCAATGTTATGGCTGCGCCGAAACCCCCCGCGGGAGAGCCTGTCATGCAGGCTTTCCGCGGAAACCCCGGCCAGTTCCGTCACCACTTTGCGCTCCGTGTGGCCCGCCAGGTAAGGGCAGGGCAGGGGGGCGGTGGTGTAGAAAAAATGCGGCCGGCGGGCGGGTTTGAAACTCATTTCAACGTATGTTTGGGCCTCCCACGGCGCACGTCAATAAGTGTTTTGGAGTCGCGTGAGAGATTGATCGGGGTTTGCCGCGCAAGCGGCGGCGCGCCGGACGTGCAAGGCCGTGGCGAGGATGAAGGCGAACAAGGCCGCCTCGGCAGGGGCATACACGAACAAATGGGTTAAGGGTGAGAGGAGCAGGAGCGGGGCGAGGTAGATTACCATGGCAAGTGCCGTAAAAAATGCCGAGGACCGGTATGAAGCGAGCACTACCAGCACGGCGGAGAGAATGACGGAATCATACGCATAGGCATGGGGCGCCGCCAGAAAAATCCCCGTCCAAAGCAACGCCACCGCAAGCGGATAAGGTGCCGCCCGCGCCGCCCAGACCACGCAAATGGCGGCGGCCGTGAAACTGGCCGCCTGCGCCGCCCAGGCAAAGCCTGGCGCCACGCCAACCGTCACAAGATTGGCCGTCACCGTGACAATAATATTCAAGTTCAGCGCCGCGCGGGCAGCAAAATACGCGGCTTGGTAGGCCGGAAGGCTGTGCGCCCATGCGCCCCACATAGCCGCGGGGAACATGACGAGGGATGCCGCAACCAGCCCCCCCGCCACGGCGCCCGCCACCAAAATCACCCGCCATTCCCCGCGCGCCAATAGAAAAAACGGCACCAGCAAGCCAAGCTGTGGCTTCAACGTAAGCAGTCCAAACGCCAGCCCCGCCATCACTTTTTGCCCCGGTAGCGCCGCGAAGCCGGCCAGCAGCAGGGCTGTGGTAAAATACCCGGTTTCCCCCGTCATGCCGTTCAGCAGGGAAGCCGGGCTCGCCAGCATCGCCAAAACCGCAATGCCCCGCCAGCGCGGCGCAAAAAACCACCACGCGGAAGCCCCAAGTGCCGCCATGCCCGCCACCGTCCAAATGGCCTGCGCCGCGGCGAAGGGCCAAAATTTTAACCAAAATGTCGCCACCAGCCAGGTCGGCGGGTACAGAAACGGGTAAAAACTGTGAAAGCCTGGATAAAGCCGCGCCTGAAAAGGCTGCAGCAGCCCGGCATCATAAATACCCATCGCATTTCCGGCCGCCATAAAGCGCGGGAATGACCAAAACGCCAAAAAATCCGTGTTCAGCGCCGGGTGGGCAAGAATGGCCCAGCCAGCGGCGGAGAGGTTGAGCGCGGCGCAGGCGGTAAGCGTGGCAAGGCAAATTCTATGCATCGCGGGCCAGCGCATAAACCAACAGCGCTTCCGGCACTGCGTAAATAATGTAAGGGGCGGCGGGGCCGGCCATGGCGAGAGGCAGGAGAAAAACAACGCCGTACAGCACCAGCACCGGCGTCGAAATTTTGGCCAGCCCCTCGGCCCCAAGGAGCAGGGCGAGGGTAAGCTCCGGCGTGTCGTAAATAAACGCGTGCGGCGCGGCCAGCGGCGTTGCGGCGAGCAAAATAGCGGTTGCGCGCCGGTAATCCACGCCGCGAAAGGCGCGCCAGATGATGGCGGCCAGTGCGACATCAACCAGAAATTGCCCGGCCCAGGCGAAGACGGCCGGGACGCGCAGGCATAGCAGGGCGGCATCCACCGTAGTCATAAGGTGCGCGAGCCGCCCCTCGTTTTGCAGCACCAAAACCTGGTATTTGGCGAGGCTCAGCGCCCAGTCGCGCCATAGGGCCGGCGGCAGAACCAGGCAGGACAGCAGCACCACTGCCCCAGCCGTGCCGCCCGCAGCCAATGCCGCGCGCCAGGCGCCACGGGCCAGCAGGACCACCGGGACCAGGACCAAAAATTGCGGTTTGAGCGTCAGCAGCCCGAGGGAAATGCCTGCCAGCACGGGCTGCGCGGGCAGCCAGGCCAGGCCAGCGATTAGGAATGCGCTGGTAAAAAGCCCGGTCTCGCCGGTTGCGAGGCATGAAGCCGTTGCAGGGGCAGCCAGCACGGCCAGAATCGCCAGGGTGCGAAAACGCTCGCGAAACATCAGCCAAGCCGCCGCCAGCAGCGCCGCCGCACCCAAAAAGCTCCACAGCGTCTTCGCCAACCCAATCGGCAGCGCCCCCATCCACAGCGTGGCCGCCAAAAAATTCGGCGGGTAGGGGCAGGGGTAGAAGCCGAAAAATCCCGGCGCGAATTTTTGTTCCGCCGCTTGCAGGCTCGCCGGCACATAAACGGCGCCAGCACCGCCCTCGCGCAAAAACCGCGCAAATGACCACAGGCCAAAAAAATCCAAATGCCGGTCCGGCCCCAGCCACCCCACCCAAATCATCCCGGCGGCGCCGCTTGCCGCGCAGACCACGAGCACAACCAAAACCACCACGTGCAACGGCGTGCCGCCAATCACCCAGCCGGGCTCTGAAAAATTCGTCTTGGTTGTCGCAGGCACCGGCATCGTTTAACCCTACCATAATGAGCCACGAGACCCCCAGCGGCCCGCTCGCGGGTTTGAAAATTTTTGACCTAACCCGCGTGCTTGCCGGCCCCACCTGCGTGCAAATGCTGGCGGACCTTGGCGCCGATGTCATAAAAATCGAAAAACCCGGCGCTGGCGACGACACGCGCGGTTTTGCCCCGCCCGCCATGCCCGGCACCACCGAGAGTGCCTATTTTTGCGGGGTCAATCGCAACAAAAAATCCGTGACGCTGGACATCGCAACGCCGGAAGGCCAGGCGCTGGCAAAACAGCTCATCGCCCAGTGCGATATTTTAGTCGAAAATTTTAAAGTCGGCGCCCTGGCGAAATACGGGCTTGGCTATGAACAACTGCACGAAAAACACCCCGGCCTGATCTATTGTTCCATCACCGGTTTTGGGCAAACCGGGCCTTATGCGAAACGTCCCGGCTATGACAGCCTCATCCAGGCGATGGGCGGCATTATGAGCCTCACCGGCGCCCCCGATGGCGAGCCGCAAAAAGTCGGCGTGCCGGTCGCGGACCTCTTCGCCGGCCTCTACGGCTGCATCGGCATTCTGGCCGCGCTGCGCCACAAGGAACGCACGGGCCAGGGCCAGCAAGTCGATATCGGCATGCTGGACACCCATGTCGCCTGGCTCGCCAACCAAGGCATGAATTTTTTAGCCACCGGGCAAAACCCGCCGCGCCTTGGCAACCAGCACCCCAACATCGTCCCGTACCAGGTTTTTCGCACGGCGGATGGCCATATCGTCCTCTCCATCGGCAACGATGCCACTTTTGGCAAATTCTGCCTGAATTTCGGCTGCGCGGCGTTGGTGGAAGACGAACGTTTTTCCACCAACGCCGCGCGAGTGGGCAACCGTCAGTTGGTAACGGACACGCTGGCCGTGACCATGCAGGCCCAGACCACCGCCTGGTGGATTGAGCGGCTGGAAACCCTGCAAATCGGCTGCGGCCCCATCAACACCCTCGAACAGGTCTTTGCGGACCCCCAGGTTGTGGCGCGAAAAAATCTAGTGGAGATGGATCATGCGAGCGGCGCCAAAATGACGGTGATCGCCAATCCCGTGCGGCTTTCGGAAACGCCGGCTGATTACCGGCTTGCGCCGCCGGTCCTTGGCCAGCATACGGAAGACGTTCTGGCCGCGTGGCTGGGACTGGACGAAACGGCACTCGTCTCGTTGCGGGCCCAAAAAATTATCTGAAAGTTTCCCCATGGCGCGCCAAAATTCCGTTCCGTATCTGCTGGGCAATGGGTTTTACCGCATGGCCTATGTGGAATTCGGCAACCCGGCCGCCCCCGCGGTGGTGTGCGTGCACGGGCTGACGCGCAATGGCCGGGATTTCGACCCGCTGGCCGAGGCGCTGGCCGATGGGTTTCACGTCATCTGCCCGGACCTTCCCGGCCGCGGCAAATCCGACTGGCTGCCCCACGGCGCCCTCTACCAGCCGCCAACTTACGTCACCGCACTCGCTCACCTGCTCGCCGCCGTCAACAAGCCGGTGATGTGGGTGGGCACCTCGCTGGGCGGCATTTGCGGTATGATTCTTGCGGGAGTTACCAACACCCCGATCACCCGGATGGTTCTCAATGATATCGGCCCGCATATTCCCGAAGCCGCATTAAAGCGCATCCGCGACTACATGACCGCCGCGCCCGAGCGCTTTCCCACCATCGCGGCGCTAGAAACACATCTGCGCAACATCCACGCGCCGTTCGGGCCGTTGACGGACCGGCAATGGGCGCACCTCGCCAAATTTTCAGCGCGCCCGGTGCCGGATCTGGCGGGCGGCGCCTACGCCCTGCATTACGACCCCAAAATCACCGAACCAATCCGCGACACGGTTCCCCTGGATGTCGATATGTGGCCGTTCTGGGACCTCATCAAAATCCCCATCCTCGCCATCCGCGGCGAAAGCAGCGATTTGCTGACGCCAGAGACATTCGACCGCATGAAGGCGGAAGGCGCTGAATCCCTGGTGGTGGCCAATGCTGGCCATGCCCCGGCCCTGATGGATGCCCCCAGCATCGCGGCGGTGCGGGAGTTTTTGGCGGGTTAGCCGGGCAGCGCCGGGCGAATATCGGTGTGGCTGAAGTTATTGCCCTTGAAGAGCAGGGTCTGACCGGGCGCCATCGCCAGGGCATAGGAAAAACAATCGCCGATGTTCAACGCCGCGCGGTGCCGGCCTTTTCCAAACCGGCGGAACGCATCGATAGCAATTTCGGCATGCCGTGTCGTAATCGGGCAGGGCGGCGCATTCCTTGCCGAGTGCTTCCAAGCGGGCCGCAAGACCGGGCGCGCCATGACCACGGCGTAATCGCTCACGCTCCAGCCGCTCGGCCAGCGATTGCGTATCGCATCAGTCAACGTCTCGCCCGTCAGCGCCACCATTTCCCGCGCCAGGCGGCCCGTTTCCTTGTCTTTCGGGTTCAGCGCCATCGGAAACGCCAATTCTAGAATTTGGCATCAGATATAGAAATCCGGAGCGGAAATGCCCAGCCTTCAAACAAGGACAGCGAAATTTTTGTTGCGAAGCCGTATTTTTATAACTAATCTCGCAAATCAACATTTTGGGGAGCGCCTTCCCATGTCCCAGGCTTCGCCCGCGCCAGCACAGGTTGGGCCCGACCTTGAAAAACTCACATTCAAAATCGTGTTTCCGCCAGCCATGGCCGCTGGCCTTTTTGTGGTGGCCTGGTTGCTGGACAGAATCACCTCCCTCGACGGCTATCAACTGAATGAAGCCGCACTCGCCATCGCGTTTTTAACCACGGTGCTGGCCGCTTGGCCGTTTATCCGCTTCATCAACACCGGCTGGGATTCGCGGTACAGCGAAATCCGCAACCGGCTCAACAGAACATCGTTGTTCGCCTACCTCGTCCAGTTCTGGGAACAGCGTTTTCGCGAGAAATGCGCACTGCCCGATAATATTCGCGATTGCGGCACGAGAGACGCCCGCAAGTTTTACGGGAGCGCCAATGAATTGTTCGAAGAAATATATCAAGACCAATATAACCGCTGGGCGTTTCTGGTCCCCATCTTCCTGGTGCTGGTAACGGTCGCCGCCGAGACGATGATTATTGTATTTGCCGCCACCCCCTACCCCACGGCGACGGCGAAAGCGACAACGGCCATCGACCCCTATGCCGATGTCCATGCCTACCTCCAGGCCTTTGTCTATGCCTGGCCAGCCTTCGGCGCCATGTGCGGCACCTATATGTTCGTGGTGAGCGATTCGGTGATGGCGGTACGGCGCCGCACGCTGAATATTTCGGATGTTTATTGGTACGCGCTGCGGCTGTTGCTGGCGGTGCCTTTAGGCATAGTGGTCGCCAAGGCTGACGGCGGCGTGATCGAGGCTTTCGTGCTCGGCACGCTGCCGATTGACCAGTTCCGCAAAGTGCTGTCCCGCTATGCGGGGAAAAATTTCATCGAATTGGAGTCAGCGCAGACGACGGATCAACTGATTCAACTCGAAGGTGTTACCGCCGACATCTCCGCGATCATCGGGCTGGAAGGAATAACTTCGATTGAACAATTGCTAGGCGCGGACCCGGTTTCGCTCGCCATTCGCACGGGCTTGCCGTTTAAGTTGATGCTGCGGCTTGGCTCGCAGGCGGTGGTGCGCAGGCATCTTGGCATGGGGGCAACGGCTCTGGTGCCGATTGGCCTCGCCGATTCGGAGCCGATTGCGCATTTGGTACGGAAATATTCCAGCAAACAGGGCAAGAAAGCATTGGTGGACGTGGAATCGCTGAGTGCTGACAAGGTTGTGGTGGATGCGGTTGGTCTGATCAACGCGTTCGCGACATCGGCGCAGGCCATACAACTTAAGTTGCCGTCAGCACCGATGGCTGTCGCCTCGCTGGCAGAGGCTTTTGAGCGGATCGCGGCGGAGGGTTATACGAAGTTCCTGCTGGCAACTGATAACGCGGATGATGGGCACGACCCGAGTTTAGCGGCTGGGACGCAAACCACCAATCTGCGTATAGAGGCATTTGTCCGAATCACGCAGCCTGAAACCGAAGACGCTTAAACCCGGCGCAGGGTAAAAACCTCCGCCAAAGCCGCTTCTATCGCCGCCCCATGCGGCTGATCCCGTGCCTCGATCATGATCTCCAACTGCGCGTCCTGCACCGAGGGCGAGGAAAACAGGCGGTGATGCGCCACCTCGATAATATTGCCGCCATGGTTGCCGATGCGGGAAGCAACTTCGGCGAGCATCCCAGGACGATCCGGCATTTCCAGAACGATGCGCAGCAGCCGGCCATCGCGCAGCAGGTTGCGCATGAGGGTATTGGCGAGGATGCGCGGGTCGATATTGGCACCGCAGATGGGGATACCGATTTTCTTGCCGCGGAAACGCTCCGGATAGGTCAGCACCGCCGCAAGCCCGGCGGCACCAGCACCTTCGGCAACTTGCTTCGCCCCCTCCGCCAGCAGCGCGATGGCTTTTTCCACCGCATGTTCGGTAACGGTGAGGATTTCAATGTTCAGGGCTTTCAACACGGCCAAGCCGTTGGCACCGATGTCGCGCACAGCGATGCCCTCCGCGATGGTCGGCCCGCCCACGTGAATTTCCACGCCCGCCAGCGCCTGGGCGAAGGCGGCGTAGTTTTCCACCTCGACCCCAAAAACCTCGCAGTTTGGGGCCAGCGCGCGGGCGGCGATGGCGGAGCCGGAGAGCAGCCCGCCGCCGCCGGTTGCGATCACCAGGGATTCTAGACCCGGCTGGTCCTGGAACATTTCCAGCGCCATGGTGCCCTGGCCCGCCATTACCGCCGGGTCGTTATACGGGTGGATGAAGAGATAACCTTTTTCTTCGGCCAGCGCATGGGCATGGGCGGCGGACTCGGCAAGGGTTTCGCCGTGCAGCACCACGTTTGCCCCCCAGGAGGCGGTGCGTGTGACCTTGGTGGAAGGCGTATGCACGGGCATGACGATGGTGGCGGCAATCCCCGCCAGATGCGCATGGCGGGCCACCGCCTGGGCGTGGTTGCCGGCGGACATGGCAATCACCCCCGCCGCTTTCTCCGCCGGGGTCATGAGCGCAATGCGGTTGGCAGCCCCGCGCTCCTTAAACGCGCCGGTGGCCTGGAGGTGGTCGTATTTCAGGTGGATTTTTGCGCCCGTCGCCTTGCTCAAGCCATCGGAATACAGGAATGGCGTGCGCAGCACAGCACCTTCGATGCGCGTCGCGGCGGCTTCGATGTCGGCGAAGTTTACAGGAAGCGTGGCGGAATGCGCTTCGCTATTCCGCCCTACGATGTCATCCATAGGTAATTTTCAAGATCTCGTAAGAACGATCGCCGCTGGGCGCCGGGACCGAAACCGTGTCTCCCACCTTCTTCGCAATCAGCGCTTTCGCCAGCGGCGAGGTGATGGAGAGTTTGCTTTGCTTAATATCCGCCTCGTACATGCCGACGATCTGGTAGGTCACTTCCTTCTCGGTATCCTCATCCAGGAGCAAAATACTCGCGCCGAATTTCACCGTGTCGCCGGAAAGAGACGCAGGATCAATGACTTCGGCGGCGGAAGTGATTTCCTCCAGCTCGGCGATCCGGCCTTCGACAAAGGATTGCCGCTCCCGCGCCGCATGGTATTCGGCGTTTTCCGAAAGATCGCCATGCGCGCGCGCTTCCGCGATGGCGCGGATAATGGCGGGGCGTTCCTGGGCTTTTAGCATGCGCAGCTCATCTTCGAGTGCCACCAAACCAGGCGCCGTCATGGGAAATTTTTGCAACATAGTCTCCGCGGCCAAACCCTGGCCGATGGGGTGGGGGTTAAAAACAAAGCTTCCCGCCAGTGACCCATTCAGGGTCTCCGGCAGGTCAGAAAGCTAGAAAGGCTGGGGAAAGTACGACTGAAGCGGCGCAACTTCAAGACTGCCCGAAATCAAGGCAGCAATGGCGTGCGCGGTGGCCCGCGCCGCGGCGATTGTCGTGAAGTTGGGCACGCCTTGGGTCAGCGCCGAGCGGCGGATATCAAAGCTATCGGCGACGGATTGGGCGCCGTGGGCGGTATTGATGACCAGCTGTATATCGCCGGAGCGTATCGCATCTACGCAATGCGGCCGGCCTTCCAGGACCTTGTTGACTGATTTCACGGCAATGCCGGCCTTGCCAATCTGGGCGGCGGTGCCTTTGGTCGCGAGGATGGAAAAACCGAGTTCGGCGAGGCGCCTGGCGACGGGCACAATAGCCGCCTTGTCCGAATCTTTGACCGAGAGAAAGGCAGTTCCGGCCAGCGGCAACTTTACCCCGGCGCCGAGCTGGGCCTTCGCGAAGGCGCGGGCAAAATTGGTGTCGAGCCCCATGACTTCGCCTGTGGATTTCATTTCCGGGCCCAGAAGCGTGTCCACATTCGGGAAGCGGGCGAAGGGGAAGACAGCTTCTTTCACCGCCACATGGCCATGGCCGATGGAATCATCGAGGTTGAAAGAAGCTAATTTTGCGCCTGCCATCACCAGCGCCCCGATTTTCGCCACCGCAACCCCGGTGGCTTTGGCGACGAACGGCACGGTCCGCGACGCACGTGGATTCACTTCCAGCACGTAAATAGAATCGTTTTGGATGGCGTATTGCACGTTCATCAGGCCGACGACGTTCAGCGCCTTGGCCATTGCTTCGGTTTCAGCACGAAGTTCGGCGACAATGGCCGGAGACAGAGAATAGGGCGGAATCGAGCAGGCGGAATCGCCGGAATGGATGCCGGCCTCCTCAATATGCTCCATAACGCCGGCGACGTAGACGGTTTCACCGTCGCAGATGCAATCCACGTCCACTTCAGAGGCTTCGTTCAGATAACGGTCAATAAGCACCGGGTTTTCAGCCGAGGCGCGGACGACTTCGCGCATGTAACGCGCAAGGCCAAAACGGTCATAGACGATTTCCATCGCCCGGCCGCCGAGCACGTAGGAGGGGCGGATGATGATGGGGTAGCCGATGCGCTCGGCAATCTGCTCGGCCTGCTCCGCGGACCGCGCAATGCCGTTTTCCGGCTGGCGGAGCCCAAGTTTTTGCAAAAGTTCGGCAAAGCGCTCGCGGTCCTCGGCAATGTCGATGGCATCCGCCGTGGTGCCCAGGATCGGGATTTTTGCTCCTTCCAGCGCCTGGGAGAGTTTTAGGGGCGTTTGGCCGCCATATTGGACGATGCAGCCTAGGAGATTGCCGTTCTTTTGCTCCGTGCGGATGAGGGAAATTACATCCTCGGCGAAAAGCGGCTCGAAATAGAGCCGGTCCGAGGTGTCGTAATCCGTCGAAACCGTTTCGGGATTGCAGTTGACCATAATGGTCTCGTAGCCGGCATCGCGGAGCGCGTAGGCGGCGTGGACGCAGCAATAATCGAATTCGATGCCCTGGCCGATACGATTCGGGCCGCCGCCGAGGATAACAATTTTGCTCCGCTCCGTGGGTTTGGATTCGCAGACCGGTTCGCCGTAACAGCCCTCATACGTGCCATACATATACGCGGCGGCGGAGGCGAATTCGCCCGCGGACGTGTCGATGCGTTTATACACCGGGGTGACGCCGAGTTTCAGGCGCGCCGCAGTAACCGCACTCTCCTTCTGCCCGGTGAGTTCGGCGATGCGCTTATCGGCGAAGCCTTGGGCTTTGAGCTTGCGGAAGGAGAAAGAGTCTTTCGGCAGGCCGTGTTTTTTGACCTCGTTTTCGGCGGCAATGATTTGCTCCATCTGGCGCAGATACCAGGGGTCGAATTTGCAGGCGGCGTGGATGTCTTCAACGGACAGGCCGGCGCGCAGAGCCTGGGCGGCGATGAGAAGCCGGTCCGGGCGGGGGGTGGATAGCGCGGCGCGGAAGGCATCTGGCGTGCCGTCGCCGGGTGCGGGAATTTCATCCAGGCCGGAAAGCCCGGTTTCGAGCGAGCGCAGGCCTTTTTGCAACGCTTCCGCAAAATTCCGGCCAATCGACATCGCCTCGCCCACCGATTTCATCGAGGTGGAAAGCAGAGCAGGCGTCCCGGGGAATTTTTCAAAAGTAAAGCGCGGGATTTTTATTACCACGTAATCAATCACCGGCTCAAAACTCGCCGGCGTTGCCTTCGTAATATCGTTTTTCAGCTCATCCAGCGTGTAGCCGACGGCGAGCTTGGCGGCGATTTTGGCGATTGGAAAACCGGTTGCCTTCGAGGCCAGCGCCGAGGAGCGCGAGACCCGCGGGTTCATTTCGATAATCACCATCCGGCCATCCACGGGATTGATGCCGAACTGCACGTTGGAGCCGCCGGTATCGACGCCGATTTTCCGCAGACAGGCGATCGAGG
>Ga0116229_10010286_pt1 | contig 14068 bp, 17 predicted proteins | sample S1TSphgellanicum_3_FD_87313 | JGI IMG/M metagenome (GOLD analysis project Ga0116229, IMG submission 87313) | Host-associated microbial communities from peat moss isolated from Minnesota, USA - S1T2_Fc - Sphagnum magellanicum MG | ecosystem: Host-associated > Plants > Peat moss > Unclassified...
AATATAAAACTTTGTCAAATATTTTGTTCAAAGTATATTATTTTCCAAAATAATTTATAACAAGCCTTGCACAACAAATCATTAAAAAAAAAAACAAAAAAAAAAAAAAAAAAAAAATAAAAAAAAAAAAAAAAAAAACAAAGCTTTTAAAAGAAAGCTTGGAAACATTCATAAAGAATTACAAACAAGGTTTAAAAGTTACACAAAATCCCTAAACGTTAAGAGCTTACTTGAAACCATTATTGCATTTTTTATGTATTTCAACATCTGCTTCTTCCATGCATAATCCATATTACAAAATTCTTGCCAAGTTAAAACCTCTTCCATCCATACCAAATCTAAAAATAGGGATATAAAAAAAAAAAAAAAAACGAAAACTCAAGAAATAATATCAACTTTGAAGCCACATCAAAATTGTGGCATACTTCTTATTTGTCACAAAAATATTTGTTGTCCAAAAAAACTTGCAAGCTTGGTATTAAGCTTCAACTATGCATTTTCACCACTTGGCAATGGCTTATTCAAAAGGGAAATAATGAAAGGTGAAAAAATGTTGACTGTAAAATCTGGTGCATAGATCCAAGTGTGTGTTTAAGTGGTTACGCAACTTGTTTTTCATACATTATAAATGTGCATTATGCATTGTAGATAAGGTGCTCCAACAAAGGACCTGGAAAATAGAATCTAGAATTGCCATTCATAAAGGACCACTTATTTTTAAGAATCAACATAGTATTATTCTTTTGCACTCCCCACAAGTTGATGGCCTTTCCAAATTGGAAGTTCCCAAATGTGTAGAACTATTGTGCTTAAAATCAAATGCACAAATCCAAATGGTATGTCAAGCAATCCCTTAAGTTTTTTTTCATGAATGCCATTACCAAAAAAACAATGTTCAACTTCCACAAACCCCAATACTTGAACACAAGCTATCTTAACCAACTTTATAAAATTTGAAATCTTGTGCTTGAAGACAAAAAAATTAATCTTGGCCCATAATCAGTGGTAAAGGTTCATGTTAAAAACCTCCTTCAAGATTGATTCATCCATACCCCATTTTTTCCCACCTTGTGAGGCTTGTAATAAGTAGCCTTGATAACAATCAAACACCAATGGAATCAAGATTAGGGTTTCCAAACCAAAATTTTGGATAAATCATACCCAATGCAAACATTAATTTATGGTTTGGGAATTTGCCTTGCAATTCATCCATAGGATCCTTGGAAGATTTTTCCCAACTTGCTTGCACATGAGCCATCACCAAGGGGAAATTTAACTTCAAAATAAGTTTTAGATAGCTTGTTGCAACCAATGTTGGTTGATAAAAAAAATGTACTTGTGGCTTTTCATATTTTCACATTAATCAAAGTATATTTAGCTTGTAGGGTAAAAGTAGGTTTGAAAAAAATATTTGTCAATTTCATACTTATTACCTACTTTTATTATACTAAAGTTCTTCAAATTTCATAGTCAATTTACTATAAACCCAATGAAAGTGTAAATGTTTTCAAAATGAAACATAAAAAACTTTCCAATATACTTTGTTGAGTTTTTTTGGAAAATATCATATTTTAAAATAAGATTTTAAACAAATCTATTTTTAAATTTAATTTACCATGCTTGGACCCATAGTCCTTACCTTTGACCAACAAATGAAAAAAACAACAAACTGGACAAATTTTCTTATCTTGTTTAGGGGACTTTTGTACCAACAAGATCTAAAGGACAATCCATGGCAATGTAAATTAATTCATTTTGCACATATTGGCTTTTGGGATTGAAGAGAAACACTTAATTCTATCCAATGGCTATGAACTTTTGGATTTTGTGCCTTGTGTGCTTTAAGCAAACTATCAAGTTTAGGAATGAGTAGCTTGTCCTTCATTTCAACTTTCAAGCAAATTTCACACTTGTTTTGATGCACATTAGAGTTATCCATAAAGTCATGCCTTATTGGGACTGAGTTGCAACCTTCATTTGATGCTTCATCTTGTCCTTGCTGTTGTATGCAAAGTCATGAAATTTTATTAAATAAGGGTATGAGACTCAAGATTAAATGGACTAGGCTCCAGAACATTTATAATTATAGTACATATAACATTGATTATTTGAAGGTGTTCAAGAAAAAAAATGACAGGGCAAACTCAGTTTAACACTAAATTTCCTGCTAAACTAAGTTTCATGCCCAGTTGAAGCCCAGTACACCTTATTTTTCCTGTTTTTTGAAATCTTATCGCTATGTGACCAAACAAGGGTTCTGGTGCCATCTTTTTTTGACTTTACGAATAACTTTATTGATTCATGATTTCATGTAGTTGTTTAAAAAATACAAAGACCAATTGTCGTGATGTGTAATGTCGATGTCATAAGGGTGTAAATCCATAGTAAACTCTACTAAACAAAAAGACTAAAACTACCCAAAGGTAGAAACTAATCAACTAAAAATAGATGCATGCAATTAAATTACAAAGAAGGAAAGAAAACGTAGTGTATGTAAATGGTGACCATGTAATAGCCATCGTGAACATCTAGAAATCCAGTCTAACTATGGAAGAAATTCTTTCTGACAAAAGAATTCTAGAAAAACTAACAAGAGAAGGGAAGAACTTGGCCTTTTACATAGCCACCAACAAGTTGAAACCCTTAAAAAGCCATAACCCTAAAACACTTAATAGCATACAATAATTTAAGAACGTACATTAACCCTAAGAGTGTACATTAACCCTAAAAGGCATGATTGGCATGCCCGTAATTGGTCGTCACGTATGAGGCCATGCATATGGGCATGACAATTGTCATGATGTGTAATGTCATGACATACGGTGTCATAAAGGTGTAAATTCATAGTAAATTCTACTAAACAAAAATACTAAAACTAGCCAAAGATAGAAACTAATCAACTAAAAAGAGATGCACGCACATATATATGTAATGCACAAGAGGAGGCTAAAATGAAATTCTCATATATCCCCCCCCCAGATTTGAGCTAGGAAAAGCGTGGTATGGTTTGAGTAAAAAATCAGGGTGTTACAGGAGAACATGATGAACAATACCAAATGCCAACGGGAACTTGAATGAGCTTCGATTTGAAACAGAATAAATGGTATCCACCATTATAATTATCGCAAAGCAGAATTTGATAAACATCTTTTGTCTTTTGACATACATGACATGGATAGTCAAGTGGAGGAATCCAAGTTGACGTGATGATGTTAGGATCTAAATTCAGCAGGTGGTAGGGCGCATAATTTTTGGAGTGATCATGAATTGTGCATCCGTTAGCTCCTTGCAACTCTAACACACTTGAAGGCCTAATCGCCTTAATCCTCAAAATAGTGTGATCGGAAAAAGAATCTGGAGTATCATTAGGTTGTCGTTGGAAATACATAAAATCACCAACATCAAATTGTCTCACGTTAGGTTTGTAACTACCACCTATGTTGGTTTTTTGAAGTCCGACGATTGGTCAAGTAGGTCTTGGAATTTTCCTCTAAATTCTGATCCTTGATTAGTAATGCACTCAGCACAAGTGCCAAACCTACTTAGGACCTGTTGTAAGAAAACATGGCTAGTGTTGTGTGATGACTTGTCCGGCAACACAACAAGTTCGACCCACTTTGAAAAATGCTCAATCATAATCATGATGTAGACATTACCCTTGGAGGTCTGTGGTAACTCTGCAACTAAATCACATGACCAGTGATAAAACATGTCCTGAATAGGGAGTGGAAAAAATGTGAGCTATCGAGAGGGGAAGGAAATTTTCATTCTATCACATTGTTCACACTTAGCAATGACATCTCGAACTTGAGCATACATACCTCTCCAATGGTAATGAGGAGTAAAAAGGTTATAAGTACGCTTAACTCCAAAGTATCCAAGCTCCGAGTGTACCTTCTGAATAAGACCAAACCATTCATGTGGTGGAGGAACCATTCTATCGCCTTGTGGTAAGCATTGGACAAGGTGATTGTCCCTCCATGAGTAGTATTTGGACATTGTATGTGATCCCAATGACTTGATGTAACTTGGGGAAGATATTCCCCATGTTGAAGAAACCTTAGAGTGTCCAAGTCTTCCCATATATGCACAATGGGATGTTCAACCAGGTCACATTGTAGTAGTGCAAGATAACTAGATGCATAAGATACATGTAATATTGGAATTTAATCAAAGTCTTGCCTAGCTTCTAAAAAATCTTCAAAAGTAGCAAGGGGTTTCCGCGACATGGTATTCACATTTTGATGTGTAATACCACGTTAGTGAATAACCTTGAATTCATATTCTTGAAATATAAGCGCCCAATGAGCTAATGTACTAGTAAGCTTGTCATTGGTCATCAACCATTTGATAGGCTGGTGGCCAGTATATAAAGTGAACTCAGTAACATAAAAATAGGGCTTGAAATGTATGATGCCCCTACAACAACAAGGCATTCCCCCTTGTATGAAGACTAGTTATTCATAGCCTTATTGCTGTTTTGGGATGCATAGGCGATAACATATTCTTTGCCTTCCTCATCAAATTGGCCAAGAATAGCACTAATACCAAGAGCACTTTAATCAATGTGTAGAATGAAAACTTTACTGAAATCAAGTTTTCTTAGAATGGGGAACTTTGAAAGCTTTTCCTTGAATGTGTTAAAAACTTCTCGAACTTCTTCACTCCATGTCCAAGCAACATCCTTTTTTAACAATGCATAAAGAGGATGAGCAATAGTACTGAAGTCTTGGACATAAATCCTATAGTAATTACATAGTCTGATGAAACTTTTCAAAGTGTGAACATTAGTAGGATTGGGCATTTCCAAAATGGCTATTACTTTGGCCCAATGAACCATAATACTATTTGGTAAAATTCTATGTCCAAGGTAGACTACTAAGGTGACAACAAACTCACACATTTAGGATGGATCTACATATTAACTTCATGGAGCCTCTTGAATAACTCCTCAAAATGAGCCAAGTGCTACATGAGTCCTTTGTTATGCACTATGACGTCATCTATGTAGCATTTTAGGAAATTTGCCCCTTCGAGAACCTGGTCCATGACTCGCTGAAAGAAAACAGGTGCATTCTTCAATCCAAAAGGCATCACAAGCCATTCCCACAACTTGTTGCTTCCATGGAATGCCATTTTTTTGCGATCTTTTGTAATGAACATAATCTGGTTGAAGCCTTGTCTTAGATCCACAATTGTGAAGATGTTTGAGCCTCTAATGCTATCAAGCAGTTCTTTAGGGATGGGGATGGGGTACCTGTCCTGAGGTGTAACCAAATTCAAAGGCCTATAATCCCCGCACATCCTTTTTTTAGTCTATAATCCAGTTGAATCTTTTTTTGTTAGCATTATTGTAACAATTGTGAAATTAGAACTTGATGGCTAAATGAGACTAGCCTAATAAAACTTTTTACATCTTTTGACACACTGCCAACTCCTTGAAGGACTCAAATGTGAGTCCAAGTAGAAGACAGCAGAAGAAGGAGGAGTTAGGGCATGCTCCTTAGCTCACAACACTTTGAGGGGTAGAGGGGCGTGTTAGAGCTCCGGGATGGGACTAGGAAGAGTTGATAAGCTTCACTCACTCACATGGGCCTACACATAACCCACACAAAGTGGTTAGTGCATAGTTGGAGCACCCTTGGTGCTAGGATGAACCACGGGCAACATAAACACATTAGACTCACCACAGCCCGGACTTGGGGGAAGCCACCATCTTCCCCCTTATAGTATACTCTGTGGCTGGCCACAAAGCCCACATCTAAATGACTTTTCTCTCCTGGGACTCCCGAGTGAGAGTCTCGAAATCGCGTCGGTTGGGACTCCTGCAACTTTGAACCCCCATAACTTTGCGAACAAACCTCGGATTGAGATACGATCTAAAGCAAAGTTGTAGTTCTTGTTGAGAGCTTTCGAACAGTATGTTACACGACCTTTGCAATCAAGTAAATCATGTTGATTTTTGACTTTTTCTAGTCGGGAGTCAAACTGGCAATTTGACTCTTGGCCCTTCTTTTGGCCATAACTTGTGTTTCAAATGTTCAAATGAGCAATGCGAGCTCATTTTAGATATTTGTGTTCTAAGAGCTTTCCAATGATATAAAGAAACACCACAAGCCATTGAGTTTTGACCCCTGAAATCACTCTTTGAAGTTCCAGAAGTCCACCGGCACTCATCCTCCCAAAGTGGGAGTTGCCTTAGGAGTGTGAAGGTTCACTTCTTCATACTCCCTCACACTTTCTTACACTCCCGGGAGTATGTGATGTGACTCCCAGGCTTCTTCTCGGCCTTGATTCTCAGGCTTCCTTTTGGCTCGCAACCTTGTAACCCTTTTGCTTTGGTCGCAAGCCCAAAACTAAGGTTGCGACATCTTTTATCTATTAGTTCCCATTCATGCTTACTCAACCTATGCCTCTTTCGATAGATGGGTGCCTCATTTGTAAGATCTATAAAAAATTGCATGGTTTTACACCTACCTAAGTTTTTCATTGAGAATGTGAACACATTATTATATTTAATTAACAAGTCTATGACTTAGTGTCTCCTCTTCTTGGTGAACTAGTTCCCATAATAAAAGGGTAATTGGAAACACATGGAATAGAGTTGGAAAGTGTGTTTGGAGAATTTGGTGTATTAGGTTTTTCCACTATCTAACTGTGCAGATTCATAGAAGGTTATAATTATTTTTCTAGAAGCTAATGTACCTCTAGGTGTATTAAAAACAACTTGAGTCAAATTACATGGTACTTCCTCCCCCCCTAACATTAAGAGTGAAGTGTAGAGTGTTGAAGATAGGCAAGTGTATTTGGTCAGGGTGCCATGCGGTCGCATCGTTAGAATTACAAGCTAATTGAATTAGTGTTGGTGTTGTGTACATTTGAAAGAATACACAGGTTACCAATAACCTTGTAAGGGAGTTCAAGTCCATGCTTCTCCCCAGTAGAACATGACGTTCCAATCTAGTCACCTTGGTGTGACTAGTAGTGTCAGTTTGGAACCCCATAGCCCTTTTTCTTTCTTTTAGGCCTACTTCATCCCAAGTGGCTGAAGCATGACAGTACACCAAGCTTGGTCCATTTCCCTGAAAGGCGTGTGATCCTGGGAAGGAGACAAAGGGGGGCCAAACACCTCTTGGTTTTCCTATTATGTTCACAGGAAACCAAGGGGGGTTTTTCTTACCTTGTAATTGGTTGGCAAAAGTTCTGATCATCCAATATGTGAGAAACCTGCAGGTTGGGGTCTTTGATGGTGTATCTCAGAGCCAACTGCAGAATTAAGAGTGGTGCAAGGTTGGTCCACCAATTGTACAGCCAGTGCACATAGGAACTCCATTGTGCTGCATCAAAAAGGATTGGCTTTCCAAGGTATTGTTTAACCAATGTGTAATGTTCTTAGACTTTTTCCCTTTAGTCAAGCTGAGAAGAGGTGTTCCCAATTACATAACTAAGTGTAGGAGAAACGAATTGAGCCCAGGTGATTAATCATACCATGCCTGTGAAGAGATCGGATCTTGTGTCATTCAAAGCTTCTCCAAGTCCAGCCACTCAAAATCCTTGACACTCCCAACTTGAAATGATGAGGTCCATGGGGCCAAATAATTCCATATGTTTTTTCTGAATTAGTTGTATGTTAGAAGGTAAGAAAGTGAAATTGGCCTTCCATGTGGTGGTTGCAAATTGTTGTGGAAATTTGGCTTTGAACTCCATCATTTTCGATGTCGCCACTTGCCTTGCAATAGGATCAATGTCTACGTAGAAAAATACCTCCGAACCACCATCCTTGATTGTAGTAGGGCTTTGAGATTTGCACCACTAAAGAGCTTTAGTAATGTAATCCCCTCCTTAGGTGGTGTCCAGGTGATTAGTTGACGAAATACTAATTTTATCGGTTCGCCATGGCTCTCCATGTTCTCAAAATTAAAAAGAGCTTTGAACAAGGGCTTGTGGGTTGCTTTGAACCTCTGTAAAACCTCCGGTTTGTGTTGAATGTCAATAGGAATCACCTTCAAGCTTTTAATAGCTTGGGCATAAGCTGTCTCTTCTTCATCTCCCTCTATCCACTCATGGCTAGCTTGTTGGATGTAGGAAATGGTGTGTGTTTCCTTGAACATATAATGGTAAGCCATAGGTTTATGGTTCCCATGTAAATCAAGGGGTATGTATCCTAGGTGATGGCCATTAGTCTCCCAATCTAGTCGATAGTACGCATGCTCGAACTAGTTGTCAATTGTGAAACTTGGTGGAAATAAGGCCTCTTGCCCAATGAGCACATCGTAACTGGTGGCATTAGTGACTAAACATTTGACCTATAGGCAAAGCTCCTAATTTGTACCTTCATTAAACTTAAATGTAATCAAATCCAAGCTCTCCCCAAGTACCTCCTCTATGTTCCCATTAGCGGTGCAAATTTGCCACATAGATTTCTGTAGTTTAGAGTCGAACATGCCCATCTTCTTGGTGAATTAAATTTTAAGAATCATTGGTTGGGCACTTATATCAAGAAGTACCACTTTGGGTGTATGTCCTTCCACCTGGATTGCTGACTCAATATTGTTGACAATGGCAATTCCGGTGGCGATGAAAGTTCTTTCATTAGGCATCACCTTTGGAAATGAGTGAAAGTTTTTGTGGAGAGAATGGCTATCCACAACGCCTTTGGTGAGTAATAAATCTACAAATGAGGTGTTTTTAGCTCCTTTTTAATATGTGAATGTAGAATCAAAGGTAGGAGAGCCCACTAGTTTAGCCATGCTAGAACTAATGACTAGATTACAAACGCCATCTACAACACGTGAGCCAATCGAGTGTCTCTCCAAGGTGTTAGATGGGACCCCTGTAGCATGTGGATTAGGGATTGGTAGACTTGATGTAGTGTTTAGGGTATCCTTTAGTATTGCAATTATGTCCCTGGTGTTTAGCTTTAAAGCTTGAAAACTAAACAACGGTGTATTCATAAGCTTTTACGCCATTTCATGCATTTGAAGTTGGCATTCCATAAGTTGATCAGTGGAAAATTGTGTGTTTCCCTAATGTACATGTACTCCTAAGACATGAAAATTTGATACCCTAGCAGCTTGTGGTGTAGTAATCTTCTCCCCCCTCGCCAACAAGGTGCATTTTTTTTTCGTGTGAGAGGATAAAAAGATTGTTGCATGACTGTTCAAACTCCTCTAACCTTGGTAATAAGACTTGAACCTGATGCTAATCCATCAGTCTGAATTACCTACCTAATGGCAAAAACTTTGGGTGCCACATTAGCTTCTTGTGCCGCAAAGTAGGATGGCCAAAAAAAGTGGCAATTTTTGGTGTGAGACTATTGTGTGCATTGGAAAGAACATACTCTTCAACCATGGCATTGTGTGAGAGGCCATAGAACGACCTAGGAGGCTATTCCCATGATCTTGAACCTTGTACAAGTTGGGCATGACTAGTTGGTTGGGAAGACTTGCCTTTTAGATTAGCAAGTTGGGCCTTTAATGATTCAAGTTCATTTTGCAGAGTTTGAACTTGAGCGGCATGGGCTTGAAACACCTCCCTTTTGTTGGCATTGTGCTCCTTCTTCTTAGCATTCTTACTGGAATTACCTTTGGTGGGGAAAGCCTAAGTGGAAGGTTAAGGTGCCTTGGCTTTTGTGTGAGGGGTAACAAAAAATGATGGCAGATTTTGCCATGGTGATCGGAGTTGCTTTCGTTCTAGGAACTTGGCAAAAAAAAACCAACTTCCTGATGTCCCTTTTTCCCACAATAATCACAAAAGAGATATTTAGAAGGAATGTTGCATTCATTGGCTTTGTGGGAAGGATTACCATAGTAGTTTGCAAGAAGTTAAGATGAATGCAGTCGATTCCACTGCTTTAGGCCTTGAAGAATAATGTGATGATCTACTTGGTGCAACTGGTGGAGATTGAGGCCTTGAATGTGATGGAGGCCTCATAGTGTGCATGAGTAAGTTCCAACTTTTCAAAAATGTTGTACACATCCAGAAAGTGTATGAGTCTTTAAATTCTATAAAAACCCGTTGCAAAACTTGCGCATGGAGTGTTGGAATACCTTCCAACGAACGAAGATATTGATGGACAGCTTTTAGGTCTATGATGCTCTGAGTATCCTTTTTAAGTTTGAGAAACCTCCTGTAAAACATTTTGAAGGTTTCATCCTTTTGTTGAAAGAAGGTGGCAAGCTGCAAATTTTTTTCAAAACTTTTAACTAAAAATTCTAGCTCAAAAACTCGAAAGAATTCCCCCACTAGATTAACAAAAACTAGTGCATCAATGGTGGGAGGAATGTTTGCGGTAGCATTAATGGGTTTTTTAGGATAAAGGTTTATTAAAGTAGGTATTGGATTTAGATTATTGGGCATAGTCCCATGATGTGTAATGGTAGCTTGTAGTGTAGCTTGAAAGGCGGTGGCGATGGCAATGGCTATGGCATAAGCTGGATCGAGAATCTGAGTGATGCCCAAAATCTTCGAAAAATGTTACTCGTAAACATCCAATGCCTCATAGTGCACATAATGGGCCAGTTGTCTGAATGCGAATGCCTCAGTGTAATTAACACCATACTTGAGCTCCAATTCACAAATCATAGTTGAAAAAGTTGCTTTGAATTCCCTCAAAGAAATGGTACCTGGCCTTCCGTTGAACTTCTCAATTCTCCCAAAGGAACTTTTGACCTCCATGGTGTATATGGGTGATGGAGTAAAAGTAGGCATATATGGTGATTTTGTAGCTGATACCTTCGCTTTGGCTGAACGGTAGTGCTTTCATCATCCGAGGACATTTTATTGTTCCATGCCCAAAAATTTTGTAACAATATATAGCACTAGATATGGTTTGAAGAATATAGTATTAGATATGAACGGTGATGGACAAATGTCGATGGATGGACGTCTGTGAACTAAAGTTGCTGGACGAAAGTTCGACGAACGTTGGACGAAAGTCGGATGGCGGCGATGCGATGGATGGCGTTATAAAACACCCATGAGCTCCGTAGTAATGGTGGATGCAACATGACAACCATGGTGTTGTGAGGCATGCATGAGTTCTACGGTGATGGCGGGTGGCAATGTGATGAACGCCGCGCTACAGATCACGACGTTACAACTTACGATGTTGTAGCTTACGGCACGGCAACTTGCAACGTTGCAAAATTTTTATTTTTATTTTTTTCTTCTTACTTGACGCTGCACCCAGTTTTAAGAATCTTCGAGGTGGAGGCCTTTGCACAAAAAAAATAAAGAAAAAAAAATTAAATAAATTAAAAAAAAATAAAAATAAAAATAAAAATTTCTAAGATATGTCATTCCCCCATTTGGTTTCATTTTTCCCAACTCCTTTTATCTTGGCTTTGTTGGTTGGTATAAGTATAACAGCACAAGTTCCCTCTGACAGTAGCAATAACAACAATAACACCAATAGTAGTTACACCAGTAGTAACAACACCAATAGCAAAAAAAGCCCAAGAACTCAAAGCCAAGAAAAATTTGTCACTTTCAACATTAAGTGATGGAAAATAGTTTTTCTAAAATTAAATTGCAAAGAAAGAAAGAAAACGTAATGTATGTAAATTGCAAAGAAGGAAAGAAAACGTAATGTATGTAGTGACCGTGTAATAGTCGCCATGAGCATTTAGAAATCCGGTCTAACTATGGAGGAAACTTTCCTTAACAAAGGAATTTTAGAAAAACTAACAAGAAAAGGGAAGAGCTTGGCTTTTTATATAACCGCCAACAAGCTGAAACCTTAAACAAGCCATAACCCTAAAACACTTAATAACGTATAATAACCTAAAAACGTACAATAACCCTAAAAGCGTACATTAACCCTAAAAGGCATGATTGGCATGCCCATAACTAGCCATCATGTATGAGGCCATGCATACAGGCATGACGCAGTGGACAAAAATTCCAACATAAAATGGGAAAGTAGAAAGAACTCAAACAAAATAGTTCATTTAATCAAGCACATCAAACCATTGAAAACTATATTAATATTAAATCAACCAAAAGAAGAATTAAACACTTGTTTATCTAATGGGTTCAAAATGAAATCCATTAGAAGAAAAAAGTCAATTAGAAACCCCAAGTTATTCAATTAAATTTCAAGAAAAATTTAATCATGGATCATGGATGATCATTAGGCAAAATGAATGAAAATGGGAGAAATATTAAACCAAATTTTAAATCAAGGAGAAACACAAAGCTGGCCTTTGTGCAAAATTTTTGTTCAAAAGTCCTTTAATTCAAAAATTTCCACAAGGTTGATGTATGCAATTCAATCCATACCCATAGAACATTTAATCCTTAATTTTTTCTTTTTCTTAAATGAAATTAGGGAATTTGACAACTAACCCACAATTGTAAACCAAGGAAATTAGGAGGGAAATCCCCATCAATTATTGATTGCATGTGTGACCTTCAAAATATTCTAGTGCCATGTTTTAATTACCCTAATACTTATTTTTAATCCATTTTCAAATCAGCATTTTTTTTTGGGAAAAAGTTTCACAAAATGTTGACCTTAGAATAAAAAAGGAATATAGTTTGTCACAAACTCCTTGTCTTTGGGAAAAAAACCAAATTTTGGAGAAAAAAAGGAATTTGTGGAAAACTTCACCATGAAAATTTCAACTAAATTGTCTTTTTCTCAATGTTCTGACATAGGAGTAGGCAGGGAGCATCCCGAGGTAGGTTTAACATTTATTGATGATATTTCTTAGAATTCTATTCATAGTTTTCTCCAAACGCCACCAAAGTAATGATAGATTTTGGGGGCACAGGAAAGTGACAACATTTCTTCAAAAGCCAACAAATTTCGTTCCCTTTTTGGGTTTAAAAACCCAGCATATATCATGAAATTGACAAAAAGTTTGCAGAAAGTTTATCAATTTTTGATGCTAAATCCAAGACTGAAAACTAACAACAATAATAATAATAATATCCTGTGGTCCAAATGCATGAGCAATGTTTGCAGAAAAAAGTGATATGGGAACTGAGTTTTATATTCAGGATTAAAGATGTCTAGACACCAGATATTCTCACGAGGAAAGTGTTGTAGTACTGGTTGTTACCTAGATACTGCAGGCTGTACAGGCCCCAGTAGGGTAGTGCCAACTTTTCCAAGAGAAACAGCCCAGCCATGTGGCCCCCATGTAAACTAGCTCGCTGTGTGCTTGACCAGACTGGGACCGGGCAAATCGAGACCACGCAGCGCAGTCAGTGGTGGTCGTCTTCGCGTGCACAGGCAGGAAAATCGTCATGTCAAGTAGACTCTGCTGCAGATATCGCCGACCAGTTAGTCATAAAACTAAAATTTATAAGAATTCAGTTTTTTCCAGAAGAGAACAATATTGTACTTTCTAATAAATGTACAAGCATTAATGGAATCATATGTGTAATTAACACAAGTGCTATTTCACAAAATATGTTTAAAATTGATTTTATTTAATAATTGGGTGTAAGCATGATGCAGTAAACAGTTCCTGAAGAATGAAAAGTAAACGTAATTTAAGCCCTAATAATTAAGTTGAAATTTCAACAATTTTGGCAACTATTTCTTGAGATCTATACTTACTCCAATGTGGTCAATTTTGGCTAGTAGTCTTTTAGACTACTTTTTAAAGCTACTTCCAGGGACTACATTACATGACGAACAACAACAGGGTCATTGGAGTACCCGAACTCCCACAATTATTCGAAATTTGTTAAGGTTGTTTGATGAGTTGGTAGCAATGCTAAAAGTTTTCAAGAATAAGCAAAAAACAAACGAAAGGAGTGTTGGATCTCATACACACGAATATTTGTGGTCCGCTTTTAGTATCGTCCTTATCTAGTTCAAAGTACTTCATAACCCTAAGAAATGACTATAGTCATTTCACATGGGTGTATTTTTTGAAAAGAAAAGATGAAGCCTTGTTAACATTCAAAGTCTTCAAACAAATGATAGAAAACCTCATAGAAAAAAAAGTATAGTGCCTTAGGATTGATTGTGGGGGGGGGGGGGGGGGTTTTTTTTTCATTTTTTTTCCCCCTACCTTTTGGGGTAGGGGATTTGGGGGTAGTTTGTTTAAAA
>Ga0116229_10010289_pt1 | contig 14064 bp, 14 predicted proteins | sample S1TSphgellanicum_3_FD_87313 | JGI IMG/M metagenome (GOLD analysis project Ga0116229, IMG submission 87313) | Host-associated microbial communities from peat moss isolated from Minnesota, USA - S1T2_Fc - Sphagnum magellanicum MG | ecosystem: Host-associated > Plants > Peat moss > Unclassified...
GGAAGAAATTTTTATTAGAAACTATCTTAATCTCAAAGAAAAATAAAATGTTAATCTTCTGAAACAATCTCAACATATTCAAATGTAAAAACACATATTTACATTTGTATGAAATTACCTGTAAAATATGTGTATGAAATTGGAAAGACACAAAGATTCAATGTTTTTTTGGAAAGGACACAAAGCTTTCAAAAGACATTGAAAAAAATATAGAGATTTGTTTTTCTTTTGATATCTTAGGATCCATAAGAACATTTTGGAACATTTTGTTACATTTGCAAAATGTTTATTAAAAAAAAATTTGGTTTGAAATTGATCTCTAATAAATTTGCAATTTGGAATTGTCTTTTTGTATGACCTACGAGTATAGCCCATCCCACCTAAACCAGCTCTAATGAAATCATTGTCATTGAAATTTTAAGAAAGAACATTAAAAAAGTGTAAAAATAAAACAACAAAATACAAACAAACAAATTTTTAAAAAATTTTTAAAAAATTGTAAAAAACACAACAAAATATAAACAAACAAAAACATTGAAGGGTGCAAGATAGACAACAAGAAACAATTCCAAATTGAAATTTGATCTATGACAAATTATAATTTGGAATGACTTTGAAATTATCACAGGGACGATCCCCAAAATATCAATCCTACATAAATCAATTCCAATGAAACATTCTCATCAAAAATTTTCAAAATCCAATTTGGCAATAAAACAAAATAATTTATGATTTTAAAAAATTTTTATAATGAAATTTCAGCAATAGATATTAGGCATAACTTCTTCGGTAGGTAGGTTCCCTAAACCCTAAACCTCTAACATACCTAATGAGACCAACTTTTTATTTATTTTTCTCCTTAATTTGTAATTTCTTAAAATTTTGACATTTTAAACAGATAATTTCTTAAAAATTTGATACTTCCAAAAATAATTTGATTATTGCCAAACCTTAAAAATTTAATTTAAAACCCACAATTTGTGGAATTGTGTGTTTGTGGAGCCTAATTAAATTGTGCTTTTACCCAAAACAACCAGAGAACTGTAGAAGCTGACGGATTTCATTCATTTTGAACATTCATCCACTCTTTGCTTTCATCCAATGAACACCGAACGCGAAGGACGCAATGTGTTTTCCTCATCTCGATGGTCTCTCTGGTTCGAAGCTTTTGAGAATCTTTCAATTTTTCACGCCAAATCCGTCGCAGCGATCCTTCGTCGTGGACTGAATTGTGTTTCGAGATCTCGCGAGCCTGCGGCGGGGCTTCTGGTGTTTCTTTCTTCTCCCAGATCCGCTGAAACGAGCCCTCAAAAGACCCAAAAAATCAAAGGTAGGGTTTCCGGTTTGTTGCTGTTTGAGTCTTTGCCGTGGATCAGGAATTTGTAGGGTTTAGGGTTAGAGCAGGAATCTAGAAGTTTTGGAATACAATTTCGTTGTTGGGTTGGTTTGTAGTTGGAAGATTGTTTGGTTGTGTGATTTGTATCTCGCAGTTTGATCAGGAGACGTGTTATTCATCTCGGCTTCTGAGTTTAGGGTTGGACAATGGAAATGCAAAATCTCGTGGTTTTTTTGTTTTAGCTCTTCTCGCTCTTCTCTTTGGAGTTTTTTGATTTGGTCCGTCCTGTTGTGAAATGTCATCTGTGTGCCAAGGATTTGTTTTTCTCTTTTGGTGTCTGAATGGAATCTTAATACCTAGGGTTATACATAATTATGCATGGCACATGGAGCTCTTTGCTGTAGTTCCAATTTCAGCCTGACATTTACATGCATCTTCTGGACTTTGGTTGAATGCTTTGAATCTGTTTGCAGTTTGGTGCAAATCAAGGAGCTGTCTTCAGTAACATGGATCCCATTCAGGAAAACAGTGGTGATATTGGTGGAAGTGGCGGAGAGGGGTCTGCTGGAACTATTGAAATCAAGATCAAGACACTTGACTCACAAAGTTATACTATTCAGGTTGAGGAGAATGTGAGTGTGATCAGCCTTTTGAAAAACTTAACTGAAAACCTTTTTTTAAAAGTCTCCTTATTATTGGTTTAGTGCACAATCTGCAGGGTGCTGACTGTGAGAGGGGTTGGGAGCAGGTGGCAGTTCCTGCTTTGAAGGAGAAACTAGCAGCCCTTGTTGGGGTGCCAGCAGACAACCAGCGTTTGATTTGTCGAGGAAAGGTGCTGAAGGATGACCAGTTGTTGTCTGCTTACAGTATCCTTCTTCTGAGTTCTTCCAATTTCCATTTATGAATCTGATTCACTGACAGTTAACATTAGGAGTTTCCAGTTGTATTGGCTTTTAGGATTTTCTTTTCTGGAGCTGAATTAAGGGAATTCCAGATGTGCTCATTACATTTCACAGTTTGCAGGGCACTTTTTAGGCTTTAATGAACGTGCTATTGTCCTGAATAATCCTGTTCTTTGTGTGAGGAATGCATGTTAATTGGTGAATGTCAAAGTTTGGTCCTTAATGATAATTGAGCAGATGTGGAGGATGGTCATACACTACATCTGGTAGCCAGGCCACAACTGCCTCCTGCTGGAGTGGGTCCAAGCACTGCAGGCACTGAAGGTCTGGATTCCTCTACTGCCCTGCATGACTTGTTCTGGAGAATTTTGTACTGTTCTGGGCAAAACTTGATGATGTTGTTGTCATGACATTAAGAACAATTAGTTGGTGGGTTTGCAGGTTCAGGAGGTGTATCAGATGCAGTTCCTGCACAATCAAGAAATAGGACTGGCCATATCTCTCACAGTCTTTTGATGGGAACCCTCAACATTCCTGATACTGGCGAAGGAGCAATGCCGGACTTGAGTCGTGTATGGCATTACCATTGTCATTCCACTGTTCCTCAAATTTAGTTCTGCATCTTTGTATTGTCCTAAGTCTTTTAGTTACAATCCCATTTTATTTTCACTGATGTATTGGGTTGTGGGCTGCAGATCATTTCAGCGGTGCTCAACTCAGTGGGAATTGGTAATGTTGGTGCTCAAAATACCGGTGGCACTGGGAACACACCAACAGTTACAATGGTGAGTGGTTTGCTTGATCTCCCATTAGTTCATCTCTGAATCATTTCTCTTACCACTGCAAGATTTGCACAGGCCTACATATCAGCTCCCTTTTTTGCTGCCAGTATGTGTTCCTTGGACCTATGTATTTATACAGACCATCCATGTCAGCTCTCATTTGTAGGCCAACTTTAAAAATCCTAACTGGCTATTGTCAACCCTACCCAAGAGTGCTCAAGGATGGAGGAATTGATGTTGGATGGGTGCAGGGAGTGCTACCCACTCAGGTTGCAGAAACTGGAGGAGCACAAGCAGAAGAGAGGCCTGTGGCAGGCGAACAAGACACTCAAGTCAGGGGTTTGGAAGTTCAGATTGATGCACTTTATGGTGTACACCCGAACAATGCAGCACCTCGTGTTCCCTCTCCATTCCAAACAGTTCAGCAACCTGGGGTGTGTGCCTTGTGTCTATGGTTGTCTATGGAGGTTGTGGCTGATGGCTATTTCATGTCTGGGGATGTCTTTTTGAAGTAGTTTGCCACACATGTGAAGACCAACAAGACTATATTGAAAATGGAAATATATGGTTAATCAAAATTTCTTTTCAGGTTGTGCCTGACGCTTTGACAACTATGTCCCAGTATTTGGACCGTCTGGAGGAGTCCTTCTCATCACATGGTAAGTGGGGCTTCTGTTACATTGACAAAGTTGCTTTGGGGGAGAGTGCATGAGAAATTACCAGTTGAGAATGAACTCAGATATGTGCAGATTTACAACCAGTGTCCATAATACCAGGTTTGGGAGTATCAAGAGGCTGTGTGTTTCTACTGGCTAATCTGATTCACTTATGGTGAATATTCATGCATGTGGGTAATTTGAATCCTTCTTACCCAACTTTATGTTCCTGCAGAAACTGAGAGGACTCAAATCCAAGAAGAACGTGTGGTTACAGGGACCAGTGTTGTCAGTGACGTGCACTCAGGTGTGGATGAAGAGAGGAGGAGACCCTCGCCTGCTGCTCTAGGGGCCCTTGTGCAGAGGGTGACCAATCTTTTGCAGGGCCGAGCTAGCACTACTCTTGCTGTAAATCTGTTCCTTACCCTCTTAAGAGTGCCACCCATTTTGCTAGGGAGTTGATCAACCTGTTAAGGACTGGATTCTTATGTGGTGAATATTGTAGAATAGTGATTTATATTGAAGCAGCCAGTTGATTTGTAAGTTTATGATTTGAAGCTGGGAATTGGAGTTTCCATTTACTTGATAGATTGAATGCCTTCATACAAGATGAGGGAAGTGTGTCAGGAATGAGAAAATGAGAGTTGGGAATTAGGTGTCCATACTTATCTTTTGGGCACATTTTGTGTGCCATGGAGAGGCTTGCCATGTTAGCCTTAGTTGGGATTGTTGCTGGCCTTCATTGGGATTATTGCTGATTGTTGTGGAAGTCTTAGGTTGACTTTGGCTGACCAGGGCATCAGTATAGAGCTTTGCTTAAGATGGACTAATCTTGGCCTCTCTTCTTTCCTGGTGGCATTTGAACAGCATCTTGCAGCTCAGCTGGAGAATGAGGCAGCAATAACAGATGCAACAGCTCGGGAGGAAGTTCAACGCACTGCATTTAATGATGGCAATCTCATCCAACAAATAGGAGCATTGTTGTTGGAGCTTGGCCGCACCACTTTGTCTTTGCACATGGGGCAATCTCCAGTAAGTTGTTTGAGTTTATGGGTGAATCATGTGGAAACAGGAATCTGGAATTGCTTATGTCAGTGGCATTGTCAGATAAAAGAAGTCTGAATCATGTTTGCATGCTGGCATTGCTGTGTGCAGGTTGAGGCTGTTGTCAATGCGGGGCCTGCCATTTTCATATCACCTGCAGGACCAAACCCCATTATGGTACAGGTTAGCAGGATTCAATGTTCTTTACCTTTTTGTGTCAACTCCAATGATATTCTCCTTAGCCCAGTTCTGTGATACCCTCTTTGTTGGATTTCTGGTGGAAAGACATCTATTCCTTTGATGGACCACTGATGTCTTCACAGTTGTCCCCCGCAGCCTCGGCCTTTGCAGATGTCAGGTGCATTTCCAGCTGGACAGTCCCAACCACGCCCTGTTACACAGGTTCCATCACCTGCTGTAACTGGACCACCAAGAAGCATTCACATTCATATCCACACCAGCGACCTTGGAGCTGCATCGACCTTGCGCTCTCCGTCCCTCTCATCTCCCCCACCCCAACAGTCAGCTGAAGAACTTGCTCACGGAGCATCTGGTACCCCTGGTGGTGTGACTGTCCACCAGATGCCTGAGCGTGCAGACCCAAGTGGTCCTTCACGAACATTGCCTGATACAGGTATCACAATTCATACAGTGAATGGGGGTGCTGGGGGAACCACTGGTGCTTTTATGCCCCCTGCACATACAGGAGTGCAAGGGGCCATCATGACATTTGATGAGCATGGTGCTGTGCGTGTTGCACCAATGAATTTGCCTGCAGGTTCTACCTCTGGGCATCCACAGGGTTCTTTTGAGGCCAATACCCCTGTTCATCCACTGCTTGCCAGATTTCAGCACCAATTTGCAGGTCAACCTTCCATGGTGTCACAAAATCCAGCTGCTGTGCCTCTTGTATCTCAACCTGCTATCACCCCACCTGTAGCAGTTTCTAGGCAGCCTGATCCAATGACTGACAGCCAGCAAGGTGAGAATAGGCCACCCTCAGTGGTCAAACGATGAATCCCTTGATGAGAAAGAAACTTGTTTATTTCCAAATTTCCCTTTGTGTATCTGTACTTTTTCCATGATAGTCTCTGAACATATGTGTTACTGTAACTATTCTTCAAACCACTCATCAGTCTTTCCTCTGTATTTTACATCCAGGTTTCTGTTCTGTTTTTCCTGTTTGCTGATATGTTGTTAGATCTGAAATCTCTATGACCTTATTCCTGGGTCATCTTTCAACTCTATTCAGGTTGACTTAAATATTAGCTATGAAGAAGTTCCTAATACTTGTGATGATAGTTAGGTCATTTTCCATTGTATTGGTCCATTAAACTAGCTGAGGTTGAGATGTGGATGCACAAAGACATGGTGGTGGCAGGGTGGCCCGAAGCTCATAGATAGATGCATCATTGCTTAAGATTGTCACTAGGAGGTGACATGGATTCAGCAGTAGTCAGCATATGTACACAATGTTATAGTTGGCAGATACATGGCAATTAGTCTGTGACCTGTCTTTGATTGAAAAATCAACTGAAAGTCTTTGTAGCAGGAGCAGCAGGAACAGGGGACAGGGGCAGTTCAATAAGTGGAAGTGGAGGGGTGGATGTAGCAAGCCTGGTTACATCAGTGACACCTTTACTGCACCACCTTGCTGAAGCTCTGCAGAATGGAACACCACCACCACCTCCACAGGTGCTTTTCAAAGTATTCTTACTGTATTGTTGATAGAGAAGTTACTATCGTACCTGCTACTGTTGATGGTCCCTGAACAGGTGTGAGACTGACACTGTTGTTCATTCTGTTTTAGTCTTTATTATTATTTTTGTTTCTTGATCCTTTGTTTTCTGTTTTGTCTTTCCTTCTTTGGAATTCTCTGTGGCTTGTTGAAGAATTGTTAACCTTGCTTTCTTTTTTCTTAATTGTAAGAATGGAGATTTCTCGATTCTTATGAGAGATAGTGATGTATTGTTGAGCAAACTTATACCATATTAGAATGTGAATTGACTGTGAATTCATTGTTTTAGCAGTCTACGCAACCACAACAGTCAAGTATTGAAACAGATGTCAGAGGAGCAGAAGATCCACAGACTAGTAGTGGGTCAGCAGAAGGTGCAAGTTGCCAGTCTATTGAAGAAGGTGGAGTTGCAAGCATGGAGGTAGATGCAGGCAGTGAGGATGGTCAAGTAATGGCCAAAAATTCCAAACCTACTTCAGGGGAGACTATTCAAGCAGCTGAGAGTGGTGGCACTAGTTGGCCGAGTGTTGTAAGTCCACCTGTTGGCCTAGGACTTGGAGGCCTTCAGCCTCTTGTACCCAGGGTAAGTAGTTCTTATTTCATCTGGCTTGTGTACCAATCATGAGAAAATGTGTTTAGAAGCTGGTTTCTGTTGGTTTGTTGTTAGAGTTGAGGTCTCAATGGTCCATAAGGGTTTCTGACAAGGGGTTTTCAAAGCAATGTCTAGGGATGCTTATGGGTTACTAGTGAGGAGTCCTAGGTTATTTGTTGATGTTCTGTGAGCAGGTTATGACTCATGACCTGAAGGTTAGGAGTTAGAACTGAGTACATGCATTGCTGGGCTGGTAATACTCAGACAAGGAGGAGACGGCAGCAGTCACAGCACTCAGAGCAGCAGCAGAGCCAGGCAGGACAGAGTGTGGTGCGAAACTTGGCTGTGCAGCAGGAGGGACCTGGCGATTCACCTAGTCAAAGCAGGAGAGCTGTGGCTCCCCCTGGGCTGGGAAATATCTTAAGAGCAGCAAGGGGCAGAAGTGAGACACAGCAAGCAGGACCAGGGATTCTAGGGCAGTTCATGCGAAGCCCAGGCATGGAGACTCTTGTGCAGCAGGTGATGCAGGGAGTAGGTGATGTAGAGGTGGTAAGTGGAGGCCAACATGCAGCTCCAGCTGCTGGTCAAGACCTAGGAGGGATGTTGCAGCATATGATGCCCATGGTGTCCCAAATGCTTGGTGTTGGATCCCTGTCTATACGGCCTCCTCCTGCAGATGCCACAAGTTCCCGATCTCAGACTGAAGGTGGAGGTTCAAGCAACCCATCTGGGACTGAAAGATGGAAGGAGGCTCTTACTCCGGTAAATAACTGGGGTGCTTTTACTTTGAATATGTGTTGAGTTACCTTGAATATGTGTCTGTTGCTTGCATTGTCACCAGCAAAGCATGATGTCAAATACGTGGATTCTGCATTGCTTCTAGCTGATATCATGAATGAGTCTTCCAGTTTCTTGTGGAAATATGACAGAAACTTGGGACACAGATTTTTAAAAATTATTTGCCCAAAGGTTTGTGCAGATTCTTGTTTACTTGTTGTACACACTGAGGAGTTGATGAACTCAGTATGGAGTAATGGCAGCTAGTCATTACCATTCATAATGGAGGTGATGGTCTGCTACTTTGTGACTGAGATTCACAAGGTTGTGACCACACTCAATATTGCTATGTTTGTTTTGGTTACTTGCAATTTCTTTTTTTTTTGGTCACGTTACTTTTTTTTGGGTGAATTTCCTCTCTGCAATCACATAAATACTCTGCATGAAATTGCAGGAGGAGCTGGCAAGATGGAGTGAGACAATGACAGCAGATGAAGAACGCCAACAATCCATGCCGCCACAACGGCCTTTCAGTGATGTATACTCTCGTGGTTCACCTGTTGCAAAACGGCAAAAGGTATTTGCTGGGCTAAGGATAATTCAGAGTATAAATTGTACTTAACATGACTATCCTTTTGTTCATTGTTGCCAAGTAGATGGCCCAGGTGACATTGTGTCTTCAGTATTAGGTCCTGAGATGTTGTTGCATATTGATTTTTGAGGAGGATGCAGACAGAGATGGAAGGAGCAGTACAGAAACTGGATGCAGGAGAAGCAGCACAGGAGGTGCTGAGGAGTGTGGCTGATGCAGCTGGCACACATGTGCTGAGCAACAGTGGTGTGACCACTAGCACAAGCTTGGCACAGCATGTGTCACAGGCGGGTGGCCTGGCTGATGTAAGTAGTGTGTTGTGGTTGCTGTATTTTTGTATAGTTGAGTGGTTTATCATGTGCTTATTTACGCCTACTGTCAGGAGCTATTGAAGTAAGTGGATACTAGTGACAGCTAGCTGCTGCTGTCCATGATGAAGGTGCTGGTCTGATGCTTTGTGATTGACACTCACATAGTTATGAGCACATGCCTTCTTCCTGACATAATGGCTACCTTTGAAGTGTTAATTGTGGGGCTTTTCTCTGCAATCTGACCTTTTGCACCTGCTTAAGCAGATGTACTGAATCCAAATGACATGTCCAGGGTGCAGGAGGGCTCAACCACTACCTTCTGTGTAGGCCTCCTTTAGGCTTTGATGCTCCTTGTACAGGGGCAAGTGAAATGAGATGAAACTCACCTGGACAAGCTTGTTGCAGCTTGAATGAGGATATTATTGGCTTTTTGGATCAGCTATGTCTCTTGATTGCTAGCCAATATCATGACTGAGTGACAGATACTCAGGATGCAGTTTTTTGTATAAAATTTTCAGCAGATGATGAGGAGCTGATTAAGTCAGTGGGCTGTAATGGCAGCTTGTCACTTCCTTTCATGATGTAGTGATAATCTGTTTTGTTGTGAGTGAGACTCACATTATTATGACCACCCTGATTCTTGTCTTATATGTTTTGGTTCCAGAACTGACATACCAGTTACCTTTAACATGTTGTGGAGTTTTTCTTGCCATCTCATCAATACGTTGTCTTTGCTAAAAGGGAAATTGATTTACCTTTCGGGTGGCAGAGGAGAGACAGCATTTACAGGAATTAACTTAGGTTCCATGGATTTTGTTTTTCTGAGGGCCTTATGAAGTTCCTTAGCATACCAGTTTTGAAGTTTGAACTCTAGAGGTGACATTTCAAAAGGATTGTCCACCAGAAGTTTATGTAATATGTTGCCATTCTTATTCATTTGTCTTGTTTGCAGTTAAGCAAACACTTTAGACTTCTCATGAACTATTTCTATCATCACTACTGCTGTGTGATGAATGTTTTTTGAATCTTAGAAGTCATGGTATGCAAGTGTCTCACAATGATGAATCTTTGGCAGGCATATTTGGCTGTGCTTTTCCATGATCTGGCTGCACGGGTAGCAGCTGACCCAGACTTTGAGGATGGTTCCCGATTTCCAAGTGCAGCCCGTGTCTTTCGGCAACATGCAGATGCACCTATGCAGGTAGATGGAAATTGAGCCTAATTGCCTTCAATCCTCCTCTCTTTCCTGTTAGGTTGTAGCTGAGAACATTTCAACATTATGCCAGTACAGTTTTCGGGAGGGTTTTTCACCAGATTTCGTTAGTGGAAGTAGGATATTGGGTTGAGAGAGCTGTGTGTCAGTGAGGCCACTGCAATGTGGGTCTTATTATCAATTACAGGGTTATTGTTTAACAGATACTTGAATCTTGGGTTTTAAGGCAAAGGATTACCTGTGCATATAGAGGCAGTTAACTCTTAGCTTAGGCTACATCCCATCTGTATCAAGAGAATTCCCTACTGAAAAGCAGCTTTCTTTCTCTTTCTCCTTAAGAAAAGAGATGTCACCCCATTTGAGGTATATGTGCTAGTACCAGCATGATTAGTGTAGTTTGCTGTAATGTCCTTTTAAATCATTTGGCTCCTTCTCTGCACCTGAACACCTTATGTAACATCCCATGACTAGTAGTTCATGTAGGACAATGATTGTTCAACGTGTAGCTGTTTTATTGTTGTAGTCAGAGTCTCACGATATTTCCAAGCTAATCTGTTATCACATTCACCAGCTTGTTCACTGTGGAGAGTAATGTAAACAGTATCCACATTTGAGCTACAAATAAGAGCAATCATGGAGAATACCAATGTGTTCTCTAAATGCAAAGGCTGTGCACTCGCAAGCATGTAGGTTTTCCCAGTACTTGCAACAGTGTTTCTTAGTTCCTGTGTTTAGTTACTGAACAGACTTTGATATTCATTGCACTTATAGACTAGGGAGCTGTGCAAATATTATTTCACATAATTTTTTGAATTACATGTCTCTGGTTGCAACTGGTTTTTTATGTTAGTTTAGGATTTAATTTCCTTATTTTTGTGGGTTTGATTTGCTTTGGTAGTTTTTGGGGTTTGTGGAGGCAAAAGCTTTTTGACTACTATTTTCCAGCTTACTTTCCACCCCCCTTCAACCCCCCAAACTTCAGAAAATTCTGAGTTTTATGATCACTATCTTCTTGGTAGTTATCTTAATTAGGTTATTTGGGTGATGTGTATAATAAATCTGGCGCCTTCTATTGAATTGTACCCTTGCATTTTGGTATTCTATTAGTTTTCAAACCCTAAACCATAAACCCTCCTGAGTCTATTTTGATGTTTGTCCACATCCTTCAAAACAGTGGTTTTTAGGCAAGTGATGGACTCTATATATGAGAAGAGATTCTTCTGCAACTCATAGTACGAATGAGGAGTGGAGTAGTAAAGTCTTGGTTGAATGAACCACAGAAGACTACAATTGAGAGATTAATTATGTCAATTACCACGATTAATTAGCAACATAACTTCAATACGGGAGGGGCAACTAGCTATGGAGTCTTGGAAGTGACAGTTTGAACTAATGCATGTAAGCATGATGTGGGTGACCAGATGTGAAACGGCGACAAGTGTAAATGAATTGCACTTACATGATGCAATTCGTTATACCTAATTTTGCACTAAGCTACATGCTGGAACATCTCGTGGTAATTTTAATATATTCTTGATTACCTCCTTAATAATCTCAATTTTCTTCCCTTGCACCTTGACCTTGATCCTATCAACATCTACCTTCTTCAAGCCATGGAAAAAATCCACAATTGACTCTACTTGAATGTTTCCCTAATGCACTTGAAAAATGCCCTATAGTCCCACCATTATTGCCCACTTAGGTCATTCTCCTACAACCACCACCACACCCTCAACATTGGTTTCATTTTGGGCATTTGTTGAAAACTTGTTGCTTATTGTGGTGATTCTTCCCTTTCTTGCTTCTTTTCTCTCATTTTTTTGATTTTTTGATTTAAAAAATTTTCTTCCTCATATGTGCCTTTAAAGTTTATCCTCAACAATGTTGCCTTCCTCTTGTTCTGATTTGCAACTTTCAATGTTGCCTTTACTTACTATTGCCCTTGCATCTCCTTCTCTTGTTATTTTTCTCTCTCTATTGGTTTTCATTCTCTTTTTGTTGCCCGTGTGTTATTAAAATAAATTTAAAAATGAGCAAAGAATGCACTTGCTTTAGGTGATTTACCTTCAATTTTTTTTTAATTATCAAAGATGAACCCTTCAAAATGACAACAATGGAAAAAAAATGAAGGGAAAAAACTTGGGAGACACATTTCTTAACTCCATGTAATTAAAAAAAAAAAGGTGTGTGCAAGTTTTGAGGTGAAGACTAAGATGAAATGACAAGGTCATGAACATCTCATAAACAAATCACTTACACCAGTTAAACGATGCAAATGCTAGTGCAAATGGAATTGACTTTGGGTCACATATTTGCTTTGGATTCATTACACTCACATGGTTTAAACTTGAAAATAAAGATCACCACCTTCCTCCTTATAATATAATCTAAACTTTGCTTGCAAGGATTACATTGAAATAATTTAAATGTTTGGGATTCTAATGGGAGTCCTAAAATTCCTAGCTTATGAGTCCCACCATTTCACAAGTTCATACCTTTTTCATATGCATTTGAATGAAAAAGTTTCAAACTACAAAATTGTAACCTTGATGAGATTTTTTCAATGCCATGTCTTGCAATTGTATGAAAGGTCACTTGACCCCTTTTACTTGGGTTTTAGTGGTTGGAATCAAACCATAAATTTTAGTTTTTGCCCTTCTTTTGATTATAATTCCTAACTCACAATTCAGAATAAATAAAAATATGAATTCACTTTCAATATTTAAACTTTGAGGATGTCCCAATGGTATAAAAAATTCTTGATTTGGATAAGATTTGCTCCCTTCACTTTTGTGTCAAAGGTTCAAAACATTTTGGCATTTTCAGCGTTCAAAAGTTCATCTCAAGAATCTTATTATTGCTTCCTTTTCACTCCACCAATGTGTTTAAGTTCTTTTATTATTTTAATTTATTCTTGTGTTCATTTCTTTTTTACCTTGCCCCCAACCTTGGTCACAAGATCAAATCACGGATGCTATTTTGTGAGCTATGAGCAAGTCAATGTGAGTCGAGAAAAAGTGAACATGAACTTGATAGAATATTTTCAAAAATTTTTGTCCATGTAATTAGTTTGGTAATTAGTGGGTCAAAGAAATGTCAAAATTGTTATAATTATGTTTGGGTCAATGTGAGTCATAGAACAAGAAGGGTAAGAAAATAGTGAGAGAGAACCTTCAAAATTTTAAATCTCAAATAATAACAACAACATTGTAATAGCCATCTTTTGAAATCTTTACTACACCAAAGGTGATCTTGTCATGTACCATTATTGTGTGTGTTTGCTATGACCATGATTCTACTTTGAAAACATGAAATTCTATACCATATGAACCAACTTTCATGTTTTGATTGTTCATTATTGCATGATGTTTGCATGCAATTTTGCCATGGGTGATTCAATATTCCTCAAGCACAAGAATCACATTGCGGGTAGTGCAATAGTTTCAGGGATTACATGCACACATTTGTTTCATGGGTTAGGAATTGAAGATGGTGTGTACAAGTGGAGGTGTGAATATGTGAAAAGCTAACTAATTAGAATCTTTGGTTTGTTTGTTTCAAACTCATACTCCCTTCAATGTCGATCCCACCTTCTTCCTCATCAAATGAATACATGCTTGTTGGATATTCAAGCTTGTTTTTTCCTTGTTTAGTGTCCCATATGAAAAGATAAAGATACCCCACGTGGGTGCAATTTTTTTCATAAATTTTTTATTAAAAAAAAGGGCAGGAAATAATAATAAAAAAGAAGAAGAAGAAGAAGAAAAAAAATTCACGAGAAAAGAGAACCAGTGCATTACAAATTTAGTACGAGGCTGGGCGCTGGTCCGACGCCGGGGGCGAAGGGGATGTTCCGTAGGTCGCATGATTTCGTAAGTAGAAGTACGAGGCTCGCGGGGGTCTTACGTAGTTTGTACGAAAATCATGCGTCGTCTTCCTAAATTTAGGCTACGAAAAAAAAAACACCGTACGCTTTTTACCTCAGCATTAATTAATTAGCAGTAAATGGCGATTGTTGTCCTAGTGAACCAAGTAAATGTTTTTTGGAATCCTGTCTAATTCTGGCGACCTACAGGAAACACACTGTCTAAATCTGGCGATTTTTAGCTTTCCCCCCCCCC